>Ga0247722_10000219_pt1 | contig 36838 bp, 34 predicted proteins | sample MSEWelMarce3H_FC_FD_189094 | JGI IMG/M metagenome (GOLD analysis project Ga0247722, IMG submission 189094) | Subsurface sediment microbial communities from gas well in West Virginia, United States - MSEEL Well Study Marcellus 3H_FC | ecosystem: Environmental > Terrestrial > Deep subsurface >... | reverse complement strand
TTTGCATTATTTGCATTATTTATATTATTTATATTATCACGCATACAATCTGAACAATCACAATCCGAATCGTCCAGTTCTTCTCTGAATATATATTCTTTTTTTGCAGTATTTAATACTTGTTCCACTTGTTTTTGCAAAGTGGTTGGTTGTTCAATGTGTATAGTTTGTATAGTTTGTTTAGTTTGTTTGGCTTGTTTTGTATTTTTATATTTACATTTGCAATTTGGTATATGTTCTTTCTTTTCTTCACATAAATTGACAACATATTTTTTTTTCGAACCTATATCTTGCCAATGTTTTTTGGCTGCCGAATTACTACAATTTAGATTATATTTTTGTTTATAAAATGTATGGTCGAAATTAACACTTTTACAAAAAAATATTTCTGCTTGTAATGATGGGAAAAATCCTTGTTTTTTGCCTGTTATATTATAATGGTTTTCTGCTTCTTCGTTATTCTGGAATGATAAGTTGTATTTTGTCTCATAGTATTTTTTATCAAAATTATGCGTCATATATTATTCACATAGAAAAATGAATTCACTTTTTATTCGTCATTTGTATATTTCAACAATATAATAATTATTTCATGTGTTTATATGAATATGAAACACAAACGCCAAACAATATGAATAAAAATAATATTTTTGATAGTTCATCAAGACAATTCCAATTTAAAATACCAGAATTAATAATCATAAAGCCGCCAGTTAAATATAATGAATATACAATTGTCGACGTGGTCATTGTTGATATGGCAATAACCAATAACGCTAATCCACATATAAATTCTAATATAAAACCTTTTTGTTGTATATTGTCATATCTGCATTGTGATATAAATTGAAATATAAGTTTATTTATCAACAAATATAATATTATCGACGTTGGAATACTCATACTTATGTTGCCAGCTAAACCCATATTATAATAATATGATATTATAATATTTTTATAGCATCATACGTGTTTGATTATTCTAATTAATTTATTTATAATAGTTGAACACACATATCATATATCAATGGGTCACACGTATCTGTTATTTGGCCTAATAGATATAAAGAACTAAAATTTATTGGTGTATCGAGTGGAACAACCAAACGATTAGCACTGGCAATCATTTCCAATAGATTTCTATTATCTACAGATAATGTATCTCTGAAATCTTTTGTTTGGGGGTCGTTTTCTTTCAATAACATATCAATAGTTGCATTAAGCTTTTGTTGCTGGTCCTTCAATCCACTAATAAATAAATGATTATATGTATATGGCATATTAAGTAAAAAATTAAAGGTGCTTTCATTATTTAATTTTCTTATACTGGATTTGATTTGAGAATTTATTGCATCCCATATAATTTTTCCAGCTGCTTTATATATACGCTTATATTCATCTTTTGCATTATTGTATGTTTGACTTTGTGTCTTATTGTCATATAATGATCTAATTGCATCTGCCGGAATATCTTCATATCTAAAATATACATTTCGCAAACATTGATATAACTGTTTTTTTTCTTCTGTCATACTGGAAGAGGGATGTCCCTGATTTTCTAATATTGTTTTCATTCTTGTAAAATTATCATAATTATCTACAAATCCACGCATTGTTTTAACATCAACACCCATTAGACCTAAGTTTTCTATTTCCAAAGATGTGGTACGACTTAATACCACGTGTGTTGTATTAATGTAAGGCAATCTATCATAAATTTCATTAGTCATAACAGTAATAGATACACCCGCGATTATCCATCTAATATTGCCAGGAGTTATACTAACATTGGTCGGTTGTTTAAGTTCAATCGTTCTTTGGCGATATGCTATAGCAATTTTTTCTTTGATTACTTGAATATTGTCAACATACTTAGTTAAGTTAATAAAGATACTAACCCCTTGCAAAGTTTTACAAAAAACATTTAACGTTTCTCCTCCGTATTGATTAATCAAATTTATATATTTGAGTTTATTCATATATATTATATATTATATTTATGATGGTAATTAAATTATGTATTTTTTGATATATCATCATATTGTGTATTCATATCAACAGAAATATCTTTGACAACATTATCAACTGTTCCAATAACATTATCTATAATTTCTTTTCCTGTTTTTGTGTCAATATCGTGCTTCATTAATCCTTCGACATATAACACTTTTGAATTAATTAATTCGTTATATGCTTCCTTAATCCCGTAATTAATTATATAATTCAAACTATAATTACCATATGTAATATCTCTATGGATATTTTTAAAGTCATCATATAGTTTCAAGAATTTACCAATATTATTTGCGTGCTTTTCTAATTGGATAATTGTATTTACATTTTTTAGATTATTCAATATATTTGTTGGCTGACCAAATATCCATCCAAAAGTAATTGCTATTTTACATACTGCCCCATATCTATTTGTGGTATTTGTCAATAATGTATCACGTGTAAGTTTATTCTTTTTTTTATACAATCCATATGTATGTTCATTTAAATGCATACAGAGCAAATCAGTCTTTTTCATACATTCATTAGATACATACAAACATTTTTCAGTTATATATGGGATATATTTTGATGCATATTCAATACAATATTGAGTGAGTTTTGATGTATTGAACTGCTCATTATTACTAATAGATAGAGTATCAATATTATATGATATACATTTATAAAAAACACTTATGATTTCTATATACATATTGTCTATGACAGAATTATTATATAATGTTTCATAATAGTCTCTATTACAAGCAACCATAGCCAATAGCATCATAAGTTCAACGCCTGCTGCTAAATAATACCCATGAACAGATATATTATTTTTTTGACATTGTTTATTTAATATTGTTAGACATAATATTGATGGTATATGTTCGGATGTTTGCAATAAGTCATATAATACTGTTTTGGTTTTCGGTGTCATTTTTTCAATAATTTGTTTAGTTTTAATAAATCTCATAATTCCGTCTTGATATTTATTAATTCTGTTCATTTACTATATATAAATGAATTTATAGAACAACACAAAACACACTATATTTTATATTCTTCTTATATAAATGTTTACTTTCAAACCAACATTGAAAAATATAAATGATAATTTATTTAGTAAATCATTAGGATTTGACGAGATGCATAACGTATATAGAATGCGTATGGTATTTTTCAATAGATATACACTCTCTGGAATAGATAGAATTGGCGGAAGGTATGGTAAAGTAAAAAAAGACTTTATTTCATGTCAAAACATAAAATATATTTTAAATCCATTCTTTTATGATATAAATAAAATAATTAAAAATAAAAAATATTTTGTTATTTCATATAGTGACTATTTACATTATTCGTTTAAGAATATATATGGGGTTCCTAAGTTTAATGAATATATAGATATAAGTAAAGATAAATTTATCCCACCTGTATTTAGTACCGAAACTATTTATGATATTGTAATTATAAATTCGACATTTGCTGATAGAATTGAATTTATAAGTAAAAACTTTGGACTATTAAACCTTTATATTTTTCATATAACTTTTGTATATATTGAAAATATTTTCAAAATATTAAAAATAGGCGGAGACATTGTAATGCGATTTTTACCAGTACATATTTCGGCTTGTGCTGAATTATCAATGTTTTTATTTAGTCATTTTGAAAAAACAAGTTGTAAAATATTAGATGGAAATATGTATATATATTTAAAAAAATTTAAAGGGTATGATGCTTTAAAATGGTCCGAAATAATGGCATATTGGAAACTTATTGACCCAGAATATGGTGTTAATTATAAACATGATAAGGGCAATAATATTATCCTCAAAAATGCATTATTACGAATTGATTGTATGGAAGGAAAACAAAATATATTTTTTGATAAAGTATTCGCTGAAGATATTGAGTTTACATACATTTTAGAAATAAATAATATAATAAGTAATCATCAAAAAAAAAATCACAAGTTTTTATGGAAAATCGAACATAATATTGATTATTTAATCTTCAAGTATTATAAAACGTTTAAAAAATTCGTAAAATTTTGTGATAAGAAAGAGATAAAAATAAATCCTGCATTTCAAAAATACAATATACAAGATATTTTTGATATAAAAACACTAAAACAATATGTATTCAAAAATAAAAAATATTATCTGATTTATGATGTATTATATAATTTGTTTGATAATGATAAAGATTTTATAAGTGTAATAGAACGGATAATACCAACTATAAAATTATATAGTATATGTTTTTATAATTTGAAAAATAGTGATTTTAAATACATTATATCAGCATTCAAATCATTAAATGATATTGATATAAATATATATAATGCATCAAAGCGTATGTTTAAAAAGTATTTATCTAAGTATTGTACATTCGACGAACTAAGCAAAAAATATGGTATTGTTATATGTAGATATACAGATTATAAAAAAGTTCATAAATATGCAGATAATATCATATTTATTGAAAACATAGAAAAATACAATCCACATATTGGATACACAGTGTATAATAATAATATCTCATATACTCATACTGGTTATTTTTCAACAACCAAATCAAAATATCAAATATATAATTGTTATAATGATAAAAAAAGTAAAAATAGATTGTTATTATTACTAAAAAGAATTATTAAATTTGATAAATTCTCTGAGTTAGAAATATTAATTAAAAAAAAACAAAACGATTATGAAATATATAAAGTTTTATATGACTTCACGAAAAATAAAAAATTTAATGTTTCTAAAGGATTTACACACGCTGCAGAAATTAATAATATGATACAATACGTAAATAAAAAAGTTAATACATTTTTAGATTTTGGCGCTGGAACAGGTATTAAAACAGAAGCATTAAAAAATATTCTTAAATTATCAAATGAAAATGTATATGCATTAGATTTAGACAATTTCGAATCGGTCGATAATAAAAAATATGAGTATAAATTTAATTATATCTATTATGATGGTGTAAATTATCCAGATATAAATATTCAATTTGATTTGATTACGTGTATTCAGGTATTACATCATGCTCTCGATATAAATAATACTATCAAATACATAAAAAAACTATTAAAAAAAGACGGGTTATTAATAATCAAAGAGCATTGTATTGATATTGACAACGATAAAATATCATTATTAATTGATATTGAACATTCACTTTATGAACTTGTGCGAGATAAAAATATTGAATTCCTAAATACATATTATGCTCGTTATTTTAGCGAAATTGAATTTATACGCATAATGATTTTAAATGGATTTATTTATGTTCCCCTACAAAAAGATTATGTATCAGATGAGCAAAATCCCACAAACTATATATATTACATGTTTACACATTAGACATAAAAACATATTATAAAAATACATTCTGTATAAGTTCATTAACTGTTTGTTGTGTTGGTTTTTTAGATACATATTCACACGCACGTATATATCCATCTGTATCACCATTGGTTTGTGTCTTGTCATAATACATTTTTGAAACATATGCTGCTTGTAAAATTTCATTAATGCTATGATGACGAGGTGGGACAAGCCAAATAATTATAGCTAATGACATAATAGATGAACGTTTTATAGCATCATATATATTATAACTTGTAAAACCAATGGGTTTAAATAATTTTAGTAATTCTAACACTAACAATGTATGTCCCGATATTGGCGCAATATTTGGTTTATTATAATGATTTCTCATTTGTGTATCAAATGGCATATACGTCATATCAGTTAATTTAAATGTTTGTTCGTATTCATTCCAACTCATATCATATGCTACATTATTAGGTTTATAATAGCATTCTCCTGGTGTGTACCCTTTTCTTTTTTTTTCTTCCGTATCATAAAATTTATTTAGTTGTGTTATTTCTTTGACACTATATGGAAATATTGGTTCTCTCTCTAAATTTATATCACATTCATTAATATCTAATGGCATTCGTTTTTTTAGAGAACGCATATCAGATGCAAATCTTCCATTATTTAATGTATTTGTTGATGTTAATACATATCGTGTCGTATACAAAAATGGAATTGCTATATTACACCAATTAGGAAATGTTCCACCATCCTCAATCTTATGTCTTACATCAGATAATTCATAACCAATTAACGTTCGTAACTCTTCTTTCCTGGCATTTATATTTTTATAATTAAAAATAAAGCCATTATATTGTTCAGTATGTAAATATAAGTCCCATAACATCTTACATCCTCTAATACCATCTACAGATGTGAAACCAACATTTTTTACAAATGCACATATAGCAGTTAATACCTCGCGTATATTTCCATTAGTTATTAAATAATCCATTTCAGCAACTATATTATCTTTTGTTGGCATTCCTATACTTCCTGTTGATTTTTCTTTCACAAAAAAAGCAGGTAAGCACTCATTTATATATTTTTGTTGATTTTTTGCATATATTTTTACGAATTCATATAATGTCTTTAGTTCATCGCGCATATGAGTTGTTATTAATTCTAATAATTTTGTTTCACTTACAACTTTTTTGACAATTTGGATTTCATCTGCCATACGATTATCTTTTGTTTCATGCTTCAATTTAAATTTAGTATAATTATATTCGTTATTATCATCATATACAACTTCGACTAATATATCCAATTCATATGTTGATAAATTATTATCTCTATAAAATTTTCTTATATGCCCTATACTATATTTAGATATAAGATACTGTGCGCTATCACCAATACGATATATATGTATTTCTTGTTTGTCGCTCAATTGTCTTATTAATTGTAATTCCCTATATGTTGTTGAAATATTATCAAAAATTGTATCTCTTAACTCAACATTATTGCTTCTAAAATTACATACAAACAATATTCTTTCTTCTGTTAATGTATAATATGTTCTTCGCCATCCTTTTTCTATTTTGTCTGTGAATACATATAATATTTTGTCTCTACAATATCTTATGCGGATTAATATGCACCCTAAAAAATGTTTTTTCGAACAATCAACAAAAAAATATTTATCCATTTCATTCTCATTAGGTTCAAAATATATTATACTAAACATTAAATTACGATTTATCAATTTTTGAACAGCATACTTATTTAATTCGTGTGTCCATTTGAGCGCAATAGGTACATATTTATTAAACGGCATATATGCTGGCATTATATATACATCACGGTCTGCCTGTGATCTTGCATAGTCATCCACATAATGGATTAATCCTAATTTTGTAAATATTTGTCGTGTTCCCAAAGCAAGAGGACGAGTTTTACTTATTTCTATTATTCCTTGTCTATCACCCGGCAGTGTATCACTTGTTATATTATAGGTTCTTTCCACTATACGCATCTCGGGACGAAATCCACGTGGATAATTTATTGGTTTAGCTACTGTATTATTTATCCCCCCTTTTTCACTTAAATTATAATCATTATGTGTAAAAAAAAATGGTTTATCAGTGTTTGTATTTCCTACATCAAAATTATATGTGTCGCGTATTATAGCAAAATCATTTTCGGTTAATCCATATCGCAAATACGTATTTTTTTTATTCGTAATAATATCTCGTGTTTCTGGTTCGAATTGTTGTTTTAATTCAGTTATTGCCGTTGATAATTGCTCTATTGCACTTCTTCTATCTAATGTTAATTTATCTTGTTCTTCCTGTGTTAATGGTTCATAAACCATATCCATATATTTTTGATTTAGTATTTTCAAAACATCTCTCTCGCCATTTAATTCACCATTTTTATTTGATTTTGTAAAAAATTCATTTACTCTATTAAAACAAGTATTGAGTATATCTACAGTTTCTTCGGTCATAAATACATCTTTTTTATCTGGTATATTAACATAACTAACACAATATTGTCCAGTTTTCAAACTGACACAATTTGTAAAATCTAATAATTTTGCATCAACTGTGTCTTGTATATATTGATTACTTTTATTTTTGGTTCCTCTGTGATAACGTTGTGTCTTCTTTTTTGTTTCAGGGTCTTCTTCTTTTTGGTCATTCTCTTTTTCTTCTTTCATTATACGTCGCATATAAACGTCAAGTGGTTCATAATAAAACACTGTATATTTATTAAATATAATAATTTCTCTATAATTCTCATACATTGGGTTCATTGTCATTAATTCATATTTTGAGTATCTACCTATATAAAAATAAGTGCTATTAGTATAACACAATAGTTGGCGTTCTTTTCCATCTATATATATTAATGCTTGAAATATTTCATATTGAATACTCCTTTTTTGGTATAAATGTATTATTGTATAATAAATATGACTTTTTTGCGTTTCCATCTCCTATATTCATATAAACATAATAAGACTTACAACGATAACAATAATTATAATATACTGTTAATTTTATGTCTGCTTGCAATAACACAGAACATATGTGTTTTGTATTTATACTACCATAACTAGCACATTGGACACTACTACATTTTTTATCAAATTCTATTCTGCCATCAAGACCATGATCCAACATTTTAATATCGCCATATGCCATAAATGGTTGTTGTACATTATATAAATCAATTATATCGTCGATATGACTTGTTCTTAATTCATTGCTTATTCTATATCCTGTTTGGGGTACTTCTTTTGTTATTTTTTTATCTGGTGGTGGTAATAACTTGTCTTTACTCAAATAATATTTTTCTTTATATTTTTTGTAAGATGTGGCTTCAGTATTTCTATAATGGGTTAATCTGTTGCGTATATCAATATCAACAAATTTATCTTCTTTTATATTATAAAACTGTACTTTAATTATACGCATATTATATTATATTGTAATATAATATATATGATGCATCATATTGGCACAGATAATAATAATAATAATAATAATAATAATAATAAACAAGAATACAAAGAACTTAGACAAGATTTTGATGCGTTAAAAAAGCTTCAAATAGATAATATCATTACACCACAAATGCAAATGGAAAATAATTGTTTCATAAGTATATTGCCAGAGTGGTATAATAATTTGAATTTGTTAAAATATGATGAAATAATAAAAGAAATACAAAAAGAGCAATTAAATACATCATATTCGAAAAGCAGAATGCCTGTCAAACCATATAATGAAAACAAATATGCAAGTATATTCTATATATTCTCATTATATTGCCCAAAACCTGTATTATTGCCAGAACACAAAGATATTGCACAAAAATTAGTGGTGGTGGAAGATTATAATGATATAACTGTGAATAAAATAATAAGACGAAATTATATTATATTGTATTATATGCTTAGTACATATCCTACAGATGCACCAGTAATAAAAAATGCAGCGCAAAATACATTATTTACTTTTTATGGCGGGACAATTCCAATGTTGGTAAATCCTAATATAACCACAGATATGATTTATAATTATCTCACCTTACAAGGTAAATAATAGATGGGTCAATAAAATAATAATAATAATAAATAATAATAATTATAATGCCTGATACAATTATTGAACATGTATTTATAAGTCGACCGCCATATGAAGGGTTTATGTTTTTTTTATTGTTATGTATAATCATTTTATACGCATTATAAATATTTTTTAAGAAATTTATGTAAAGTAATATGAACACTATTTAATGCACTTTCCATCCATCCATGTTGATGTGATACAGCTTCACCGACAACCAATATATTTGCTTCCGGATGTTGTAATACTTTTATGAAATTATCTATAGAACCGAATGATTTTCTTAATGGTTTATAACAATGAATACTAATATTCCAATATATTCCTTTAATGTCATCAATTACAATATCTTGTGTTGTTGCTTTTTTAATCATTTTTTCAACCTGTTTTTTATCATTTATATATTGATGTAATGCGTCTGCATATTTTGTATCACAATATGCCAACATATACAAACCGTTTTTTTTATCAATTGATATAATTTTTTGTAATTTATTTGGAACTTTTACAATTTGATAGTCACCAACATAATTATTAAATTCTTCTCTATACATTTTGTTTATTACACCATAAATACGCAGCTCTGATAATCCCAAAATATTAGAATAAATTTTATTCGTGAATAATTTTTTAATTCCATCAACAGCAGTTGCACAAATTATATTTTTGGCATTATACGTTTTTTTATCTGTATTTACTATAAACGTAATTTCTCGTGTAAATGAATTCACATCACATTCATATACGATATGTTTTTTTAATAACGTGTGTAATTTTTTAATTAAAATAGACCAGTCACAATATATACAATCGAAATCTTCCGAATTATCTTCCAATCTATAATAATTTAATATATGAAAACAGTCTCCTTTCTCGAAATCACGATATCCAGAATTAATTAATAATTCTTCATATTCTTCTCGTGTTATATGTTGCATCGCAAACTGTTTAAATGTCAATCCTGAAATATTTGTTTTATATGTTTTTGAATATAATGTATTTAGTTTATTTATTATTTTAGTAAAATTTTTTGATATATTTTTTTGTTTTACATATCCCCATACATATGGTATAGATAATTCATCTAATAATTTTATTAATAATTTATTAGATTTATTCCCAATACCAGCTCCCATTTGTATTTTATGATTATTAAAGGTGGTACTGTTTATTCTTCCCGCATTATCACTCTTTGGTGCTTTTTCTAATATAATAAATTTTACATTGGGATAATTTTGCAATAATATATAACCGGTATAAAGTCCTGCAATTCCCCCGCCTATAATTACAATATCAAACATATACTATAAATATATATAAATATTTTGTGTTAATTTACAATATCAAACATATACTATAAATATATATAAATATTTTGTGTTAATTTACAATATATAATATTAATATTATAATATAAAATGAATGTTTTATTAGATAGTCCAGATTATAAAAATCAAAAAAACACAATACATAATAATATTGGTATGAACGTATTAGAAAAACAAATATTTAAAAATGTTTTATTCATTGACAGCGAATTCAGAGATTATAGTATATATAAAAATCCATTTAATTTTATTGTCAAATTTAATGGCAGGGAACCACATATAACAAATGTACAAGCTATAGTAGATGATAATATATATACATATACAAAATATTGTGCCGGGGATAATTGTGTATTAATGGATCGTGTATTTAAAAATATAGTGTCTATTACAATAGATACTCTTTTTATGCCAACAAATGTTGATTACAAATTAGTTGATGGAAATTATGTGCCAAATGATGAACAATTAAATAAATTTTATTGCAAATATATTGTTCTTAAAATTAACGAGATTGCAAATGAAAAACATTTTACCAATAATAAAAAATTGGGTAGTAATTCATTTGTTATGATATATGATGATATAAATGGTAGATATGGCGGATGGATTCCGGTTGTTGATACTATTATATATCCAGTTTCAAACTTAAAAGTAATTGATAAATTAACAATAGAAATATGTGACGAACGTGGAGACCCTTTCCATATGACGTTAGATGGAACAAGTTATGATTTTTATGCAGAATATTGTTCTCTTATAGATAAAGCCAGAAATACACCAGGAAGTATAACAGATGCGGACAAAATAAGATTAAATACATTAAAAAATATAACGCAATATATGTCCCCTGAATTACATATTACATTTTCCATATTAGAACCACAAATAAATACCCAACCATTATTCAGACATTAAAAAAATAATTAGGATATATATATATATATATATATAATGCAATACTTCACACAAACGCCGAATCCAGATATTAAAATAGATCTAAAAACTCCAAATAATTATACAAAATGTTTGGTTCCGGATAATATAAATGCATATCATAGAGATATTAATAAATTTAATTATTTTATGTTAAAACAAGGCGTCACCGCACAAATTAACCCATCTGATATGAAAAATATTACAATTTATTATTGTGTTAATACTCTTATTGTATGCACAAATGATCTAAATATGGGGTGGGTTGATGGAAAACAACAATCGGTTAGTGTTCGACAAACATTATCATATATGGCAGACAGATTTCCATATTTTGATAAAAATAATATGGATACATGGGACAAATTAAATGACATTCCAGAATTACGAACCAAAAATAAATTAAAAACGTCTTCCGCAACTGGATATTTTCCAATATTTGAAAATTCGCCTAATGGATACAAAAGCAAGCAATATAATTTTATCATATATACTGCATGTGGGTATCTTATCAATTATAATAACAAAAATGCTGTTGTAAGCGTTTCACTATATCTAAAAGATAATGGTTATGTTATAATTACAGTGTCATGTGAGCTGGTTCATTCAGAATTAGTTAGAGATTTGACAGCTATATATGACGGTAAACGATATTTCAAAGTTATAGACCCGTTTAAGATAGTTAAATTACATAATAAAGACACCCGTTTTACTGTTTTGCAAAAAATAAATATTAGTTTATCTCTTACTGAAATAACTGCTGCAAAACAATATTGTAATTGGCAAGATTAATTATAAATATCAAATGTTATTTCGTGAGATGTTTCATAGAATTCTATAAGTTCGCTACTGACATTATTTTTATTTCTGTAATGTATTGTTAATGTATTTATATTTTTATTATCAATATCACGGACTAATTGTATCACTTTCCCTTCTGGGGTAATTTCACATATAGCATCATTAGATAATTCATTTATAAACATAAAATAACTATATTCAAAAAACATATGACTATTTTCTGATGTATATTTACTTAATTTATCATATATTGTATTCTGGAATCCAAAAAATATACCAATCGAATTTTCTCTTAAATCTAATGAAAAAATTTTATTTTCTGTGTTCTCAATAGTTATGGTTTTATTTTTATTTTCTTTTATCATTATTGGAATATCTTCATTTTTTAATGCTTCATTCATTTCTGTAATAATTGATAATAATGTATAATCGTCCCGTGGTTCTAATTCAATTGGCAAAATATCATCATTATATGTTATACAAAATATATTATGTTGTCTGTCAATAATTGGTCTTAATAATGGAAATTCGCTCTCGCCAGCAACAATTATTTTTTTTACATTTTTTATATCTGTTTTAACTTGATAATTATTATAAAATTGAGGTTCCGTCCATTCTTCAGATTTAATTGTTAATTTCGTTATGTTTTCTTTCTTTTTTAACATTGTATTTATCGCACTTTTCTTTGGTTTTTGTTCGGCTAATTTTTTTAATAAATCTAATTTATAATCCTTTTGTTCATTTTGTTGCAATACTTGTTTAATCTGTTCAGGTGTCAAATTCATTAATGTTTCAGGGTCTAAATTATTCTTCTGTGCAAGTTCTCTTTTTTTGTCATTAATACGTTCCATTAATTCATTGTTTTTATTGCTATATACTCTATTTATTCCATATATATTCTTATTAATATGTTTGTCTGCTTCTAATTGTGCAAATCTCTCATTTATATTTCCATTATATACATTTTTTGTGATGTTGTGCATATTTAACGGGTTATTCATCTGTAATGTATTCGTGGGTGGAAAACTCATTTCATTTGTTTGTTGTATATTAGGCATATTAGGTATATTAGGTATATTAGGTATATTAGGCATATTAGGCATATTAGGCATACTAAGAATATTATCAATATTATATTCTGGGTTATAATCATAACTCATCATTTGTTGCATATTTTGTTGTATATTTATCGAGGGTTCCTCATATTTGCTTGTTTTTCCTCCATCTAATGAAAAATTAATCTCTTGTGGTATATTCCGTTTTTGTGTCATATCTCTTAGTCCATGCATATTTGTATTTGCCATATGTTTATTATCATATTCAACTGCCAACATATCATATGCCGATTGTATATCATTTAATTTATTTGTTTTATCTGGTATATTAGATTCGTCTTGTAATGTCATTTTACTTCCAATTGTTCCATCTGCTTTAAAAAAACCATTCATAGAGTCACCGTTAAGTGGTGCAAAACATCCATAATCACCATCTAAATTATTCATAATTGTGTCTGGTTCTTTCTGTTTCACTGTTGGTTGAACACTTATCTTATGTTGTTTCAATATCTCATTTACTTTTAAATATGCAACTTGATTAAGTTTCTGAATACATTTTTGAAAATTTGTGACCCTCATAATTTTTGCTTTATTCTTCTCATATATCAAATTCATTTGTGTAATAATTATTTTTTTTATAGATGTATATTTTTTTACATCTGTATTTAATATATTGTATGTTTTACAAATAATATTTGCAATGTTTGTTATGTTTTTATTACTGAAATATATATCCTTTACATTCATTCTATATTTGGTATAATATATTATTCAATTATATTAATGATAATTCGAACACATTATATAAAAAATGAAATATATATGATATAATATATTATAATATATCATATTATTGTAAATTATAGCGATGCTGTTCGTTTCTTTACATTTACGTCGTTTTGAAATTCACAATAATAAATGGTGTATAAATTCAATTCTCAACGTTTCGCATAATTTTACAATTGGCAGTTATCAAGTTCAATCAGATGAATCTATCGTGTTAATGACTGTTACATATCCTGTATGTTTGCAATGTGTATGTAATCCAACAATTGCACATGGTATTGAAGTCGTAAAGACTATTAATTCACCTCCATATATTCCCACACAAGTTCCAAAACATGGTCAATCACCCATTTATGGCGTTCGTGTAATTCCTTATGATACATTATGTATGTTGTTGCCCGAATTATAATGTATCATAAGAAATTTTTTTATAAATAACGTGGTCCAAAAATGCTCAAACATAAACAGCATATGCCGTGACAATACTCCACACATTTCGTTGTTCAACCCGTGTGCATCTTGTCAAACCTGCGATGACATACCTATACAGCTGTGAATTCGTGTCGTGGTTCGCCATTTTCGACATAAATTCACCGGGGCAAATGTCATATGACAGTGCATGCATGATATGTTCTTCTTGGACTTCACAACCAAGTCTGACCAAGTTGGAAACATAAAGCATAGTCCTGCACACAAGAGGGCTCAAGCCATGTCGAAAGCAGGTGTTAAAAATTTCTTCCAACGTGGTGCCTGTATGAAATGGACTGTAGCAACCTTCAACGCGGTGGACTTCATTTGCCACAAGCATATCAATCAATTCTGAAACAGTTGCAACCCCGAACTTCTCCAAAACGTGTTCAGCGCGTTGACGTGTGAGTTCCTCAATGCGCCGCTTTTCTTGCAGGATTTTTCCGTTGTGTGCAGAACACAAATCCGTAATATGCTTGCGGACTGCTTTGTTGAACGCGTAGGCATCTTTGAATTCATGCGTATCGTTCGCTTTACAGAGCTTCTCAATAACTTCTTCAGGCATGATGCTGCGTCTAATGGAATCTGCAATGATGCCAACTGCGTCATTTTTTGTACGTATTGTTTTGGCGTCAGCATCTGTCCTCAGACGCGTGTATTTGACGTATTTTGGATTTGAAACACACGCGTCGAAAAACTTCTTGTCTTGGGCGGTCTTAAACTGCCCGTTTTCCGAAAAGAATTTCAAAATCGTTTTAACCTTCTCGATCGTTGAGACATTGACTCTGTTTTCTTCCTCTTTTTGTTTTCTTTGCTCTTCTTTTTCGTATGTTTCTTGCTATCTTGAACAAGATTTACTTTTTGGACGCGGTGCAGTGTGTGAGGTTTTCGCCATCATCTTGGAGGTGTTTGCGTGTTGCGCCCTAAACGAAGGGTTTGTTCGCTGTAGCGCTGTGTCCTTTGTTGCCTTTGTTGCTTTTGCAGCAGTTGGCATTGTGCTTGTATTCTTTTTGCCCATCAAATCAATTCAAGCCTTCAACAGACGAAAATATAATTTACATAATAATATCGTATAAATATTATAATCAATTTTTTTGCTATTAAAAAAATTGATTATGTAAATATTAGTAATATAATTATTATTAATATATTATGAATTTTGAAATCGTGTTAGTTTCTGATATTAAAAATAGTATTGGTAATACTAATGGTTTATTCCCCTGGGATATAAAAGAAGATATGCAGTTTTTTAAAAAACTTACTTATGGGCATACAATCATTATGGGAAAACATACTGCAAATACATTTAAGATGCCATTGAACAATAGAATAAATATTGTAATAACGAAAGAAGATAATTATAGACTAATAGAAGGATTTTTATCTTTTAAAACACTTGATGATGCATTATCATATTCGAAGAATAAAAAAATATATGTGATTGGTGGGGCAAAATTGGCAGAATATGCTATACAACATAGATATTGCAGGGGAGTGTATTTAAATAAAATATATTATGATTACAATTGTGATATATCATTATCTAATATTTTTATGAATACATTAAACACATTTGAGCAGCAACAAAATGAAAAAAAATTAATAATGTGCAAAAAATTAAATAATAATTCTATTCTTGAATTTACATATTATGCTTATATAAATAACGAAGAAATACAATATATAAATTTGCTTGACAAAATTATACATTTGGGGGAATGTAAATCAACACGAAATGGAAATACATATTCTATATTTGGAGAGAGACTTGAATTCAATTTAACAAATGGATTTCCGTTAATAACAACTAAAAAAATGTTTTATAGAGGTATATTCGAAGAACTGTTATTTTTCTTACAAGGCAAAACGGATACAAAAATATTAGAAGATAAAAAAATTATGATATGGCATGAAAATACAACCCAAGAATTTATAACTAATAATAATAAAAATTTACAAGAATATGATATGGGTCCAATGTACGGGTTCCAATGGAGACATTATAACGCGGAATATAAAGGATGCCACCAAAATTATGCAAATTTAGGGATTGACCAATTATCACAAGTTATAAATTTATTAGTAGATGACCCAGCATCACGCAGGATATTAATGACAACATATAATGCATCACAAGTTGAACAAGGGGTTTTGTATCCTTGCCACGGATTGCAAATACAATTTAATGTTGAGAAACAAAAATATATTAATTTGCAAATGTATCAACGTTCCGCAGACTGTATATTAGGATTGCCATTTAACATTGCTTCATACGCATTGTTATTACATATAATAACAAATTTAGTTAATAATAATAAAAACAGAAAACATATAAATGATTATGTGCCGGGTAGAATAATTATTATCTTAGGTGATGCACATATATATTCGGATAAAAAAACAAATCATTTTGCAGTTGCACTTGAACACATTAAAAGAAAAAATCAAACATATAAATTTTGTGATATACATATATCAAAAAAATTATTAGATGTTGGTGACATTGATACGCTTTCAATGGATGATATTAATATAAATAATTATGTGAGTAATGGTATTTTGAAAGCAGCCGTGGTTGCATAATTTTATATATATATTATGCATATTATCTGATTAATCAAACAGATACACATAAATTTTATTTACTAAAAAATATATTTAATATTTACCAGAACAAGATGTTGTTTCTGGTAATACAATTCCATTTCCACCCGTCCAAAGTTGGCTATTATCAAACGCGGAACATACCATTGGTGGCGTTACAACTGGATTTGATGGGTCAAATGTACTTACACAAGATGGCGATTTAACGCAAGATGCGCTATATTTTTTTACTGGACAACGGCTATTCATTCTTACACGGTTGCTAAGATCAGACTCGACATCGACAAGAGTTTTATCAAATGGACGGGTAAAAGGTTTGCGGGCACAAGGGTTGCAATTTTCATATTTACCGTCATACATTTGATATGAAAATGGACCAGTTGATTCCTGTAGTTCTTTATCATATGCACAACTATCATATGGCAGGCGAGAAAAATTATTGGGACGATGTGTCATTATTTATATTATACTATATTATAAAAAAATAAATAATTTATATATATATTATATAATGCAACTAAATTCCGGATATTTTAGTAAAACAAAATATGACACTTGTGCATATGAAGATGCAGTAAGTGAAAGCACTATGCCATTTACATATACTATGGATACAAATAGAATTTATAATTGTAATGGATGTTTAACAGGTGATACTATCCGTAGTGGTTATTTGGGTGCAGGATCAAGTACGGTAAGTTCTAATAGAGTTGCAGCGGCACAACAAAATATTGATGTCGATTCGGTGATGTCAAATAGAAATATGCAAGTTAGTAAATGCAAAAAAGCTCAAGTTAATACTATTAAATTAGAAGATTTTAAAACGGTTGATTATCCTTCGTGTCCAAATAGTCTAAACACGCAACATAGTCGTTTGACTGATAGTACGATGTTTTATAGAGGGGCAGCGATAAACAGATTTTATGAACTAAACCGAGACCCCCAAGCAAATATATTCTATGATTGGTCAATTAATACTTCTCTCCAAGCAAAAGACAATTATGTTCCCAGTATGCCAACGCTTCTAAACTAATCATAAATATTCTATATTAGACAAATATAACATATAAATAAAAACTATATATATTGTTCAAATATATATATTTTTGTATATTATTATCGAGTTATTTAATTTATTTTCTTCTTACTTCTTTATTCTGTCCACGTGTGTTCTCCGGCCACATTTGAACAGTATGGTCTGGATTTGAAATATCAGATGAAATATATTGAAATTGATTTTCAAATGGATTTCTAAACCCTGATGTTTTTTTTGATGTATCTCGATGACAATTCTTTAATGAATTCTCAACAGTAATATCAGCCAAACCATTTCCATAGCCAAACGGCAATGCATTATAAGATGAATGAACATCTCTTTTTGTTTCAGTATTATAACCAGGTGTGAAACTTCTTGCATCAACATCAAACACATCATCAACATAATCATATGATTTATTCAAATGCTTATTATATGTGTCCATATTTCCAATTAGATCATTAACACTGCGTCTATGTTCTAACCCTTGTGGCACTTGGTTATTCATTTGCATATGCTGTTTATTTCCATTTAACATAAAATCTTTACTATTTAGCATATATACATTATCCATATTTTTTACTTGTTCTTGAATGTTTTTATGCGTCGCACTTTTTTTTTGCATTCTTATGTATCTTGGGTCCTTGTTGAATTCTTTTGAATAATCCGTGAATTCAAATTTAACAGGTTTAATAAAAAATTGGTCAGTATTTTGTGTTTTTTTGTTATTTATTATTTTTAAATCTTCACGAGTTATATTAAATTCTTGTTCTTCAGATATTCCAGGGCGTATATTATTTTTTTTATTAAATTCTTTCTTCCTACAATATTCACGTAATCTCGGTTCTAATTGTATATTACTAAATGCATCGTCATAATTCATTATATATATATTATATATTATAATTTTATGTAAATAACGGATGATTAGTTGCGTCACTTGCAGTAATTCGTTTATTTGGATCAACCATTAACATTTCTAATAATAAATCAATCAATAAATATTTCTTTATTGTATCCGTTTTAATATGTTCAACTAATTTATGCCATATAGATGTTTTATGTTCTATTGTGCCTTTTAATATACAATCATTAGTATAAAAAATCTGTTTTATTGGGGATGAGTTTATCATTTCATTTGGTATAGGTTCAATAATAGCATAAATTAAATGTAATATACCTCGCTTACTGTCAATATTATATTCATCTGGGTCAAATAATATACTACCAGTTATAAATTCATATAATGTACAACCAAGAGCCCAAATATCACACGGCAAACTATATCCAGTATGCAAAATTATCTCGGGCGATTTATAATATTTTGTTTGCAATCCAAACGGTTTTTTAGAACTTGTTATATCAATACACGAACCCAAATCGGATATTTTTATTGACGGATTTTGCATATATGAGTCTGGTATATTAATTGTATGTTGTGTTTGCTTTGTTTCCGTTTCACTACTTGTAAATTTCATTTTCTTTGGGGCTATACTCATATCAGAACCACTATTATTACTGCTATTACTATTTATTATATCACTGTTTTCTATTTCTTGTATAAATTCACATTGCTTCTCTATTTGTTTTTGATTTTCCGTAATTCCACATAATAGAATGTTCTCTGGTTTTATATCTCCGTGTAATATATTTTGTGAATGTAATTCTTTTAGTGTTACAACAATATTATATGTTATTTTTATTACGAAATCTATATCAAATCCGTCGGTAAAGGTGTTTCCATTACAAACACCATTTTGCATAACATCATACATAGAGCCCAATGTTAAGTCTAAAACTATACATACTTTATTATTGTTTTCAAATGAGTTATGCATAGTTACAATATTTTTTACTTTACCTTTCAATTTTTTATAATATGCAATTTCTGTATTTCCAGCTTTTGTTTCTGTCTGTTTAAATATTTTTATCGCAAATAACGTTTTTGTTTCATCATCATAACAAGACCACACTGTTGCATATGAACCACTCCCCAATTCATCAACTAATATATATGTTTTATTATCTGCATCTATTGAACACCCTTTGTATTCTTCATAATAGCAAGTCGACATAATACATATTATTTATATTTTTTATTTATATTATTAATTCTCACATCCATTAAATAAATCATTTTGTGCATTTAATAATTCGTGAGCTTTATTACTACTCGTTAATTTCTCATCAAGATTTTCAACATATTCTAAAAATTTAACACAACAATCAAGATAGTCTTCCTCAAGATTATCTAAAAATGTATTCAATGATTTCTCATTTTCATATAAATCAACAATATTTTGTAAAATAAAATATATATCTTTCTCTTTTTCTATATTTGCATCATTATCTAATAAAATTAATTGCATTGCATCCATAAATCTTATTATATAAAATTTATATTTGAACAATATCGATATATTATGTATTTGCATTTGTCTATTGGAAATTTTATTATTTAAAATAGTATATGTATTTTTGTCAGATTTTAATATTGCAATCCGTTCATTTTGTTTTTCATTTATAGGTTTTGTGACTATTATTTCTTGTATTGCTTCTTGTTTTAGTTCTTGTTTTAGTTCTTGTTTTAGTTCTTGTTTTCGTTCTTGTTTTATTTCTTGTTTTATTTCTTGTTTTACTTCTTGTCTTATTTCTTGTCTTACTTTTGGTTTTGTTATATATATATTTGTTTCTCCTGCTTGTGTATATGTTTTTCCGTTATTGGCAATTTCAACAATCATTTGTTTTGTTTTGTCATATTTGTATTGTGTTGTATTAACACAAATAGAAGTATTCGATAATGTTGTTATATGTGTCATTGAGATATTTATATTATTGTTTAATTGTATTAGTCGATTACATAATTGACACATACATTCCAATGCATATGTGACATTATCAAATATATGAAGTGGAATGTTATTTTCGTATATGATACAAGTCGATTTATTCATATGTTATACAATAGACTTTATATTTTTTAGGTTAAAAAATTGAAAATATAAAAATTTATAATTAAAAATACATTATACAGAAAATGACAGATATTCCGACTAAAAAAAATCATTCATTACATAAATTAGTGTATGCATTATCACATAAGCTTGATAAGCAAGAAAAAATGCATCAAGAAGTATTGGAATTATTAAAATCACAAAATACAAAAATAAATGATATGAAACAAAGCATAATGAAACTAACAAAAACACCTATGTCAATGAAACAAAATGAAGGAAGACCAGTTCGCAATAAAACAGATATGTCTTTACCGATGATGCTTATATCACAAATGATGCAAAATAAACCCCAAGAAACAAACACTTTTGATGAAATTATTTTGCCTGATACAAAAAGAGATGTTTTTAAAAAACCAGATCGCACACAATATGATAATTTTGTTGAATTAAAATTTAATTCATTAGATGATATTTGTGTGATGGGACAATTATTTACTGATATGCATGAAAATTCGCCAAATATTTTAGAAAATAAAGAAAATAAAGAAACTAAAACAACTTCGAATTTAACTGAAAAGGAAAATAATATTATTAATACTGCTTTCGATATGCTTTCATTTGGTGGCCAATTAGGTATGTCAGATGTAAAAATATTTCCATTACTTGATGATAAACCATTTAAAACATTAAAACCATTGGCACAAAATAATGATAAAATATTGCCCGATAGTGATAATTTATACTTGTTCAAGGATAAAAGATATAGTGTAAATCCACATAAATTAATGAACCTTGTTAAACCAATACAATTACTAAATAGCATGGTTGCTATGAATGACATTAAGAAAAGTATATTCAATTTCATTTCTAATTTTTTACATAAAACACATAATAATGGAATGTTAAATACTGCTATATATGGTAAGCCTGGTATTGGTAAAACAGATTTAGGCAAAATATTATGTATGATATATTCCGCTTTGGGTCTTGTTCAAAGTAATAAATTTAAAATGGTCAAAGCATCGGATTTAATTGGACAATTTGTCGGACATACAAGACAAAAAACAAAAGAGGTTTTAGACGAATCAAATGGCGGAGTGTTATTCATTGACGAAGCATATGCATTAACTAATAATTCCCCAGATCGTGTATCATTTGGCAAAGAATGTATCGACACTATTAATCAAGAACTAAGCGAAAATAGACGCAATTTAGTTATTATTATTGCAGGGTATGAACGGGAAATTCAAGAAGGATTTTTTAATGTCAACCAGGGATTGGAACGTAGGTTTCCCTTTAGATATGTACTAAAAGATTACAATAAAGAAGATATGAAAAATATTTTCTTGAGGATGTTGCGTCTCAATAAAGAAGTATATCTATATAGTGATGCAGAAGATGAAAAAGAAAATGTTTCCCCAGAAGATATACTTTCTATTTTTAATGATATGAAATATTTTGATAATTGTGGTGGTGATATTGAGAATTTAATAACACAAATATCCATTGCAAATTCAACACGAACATTTGGGAAACATCCAGGTATGAAAAATATATATACCAAAACTGATATTAAAACAGGTTTTGAAACATTCAAAAAAAATAAATTAAATGTTTCGAATGATGAATTCTGGAACAGTGTGTATATATAATATAATAACATATTTTACTTATCTTTACTATAATGGGAATATGTAAATCTAAATCAGATATAATACATAGTAATTTGTTTCCATTTCGTATTGCGACTATTCACGTAGATATAGATGACACCATAAATAAAAAACATAAAATAAATACTTTAATTGAATATTTTATGAAACCGTATTTCAATAATTACATTGATATTTTATGCATTCAAGGCATACAAAATTATCATATTCTAAAAGAAATATTAAATGCGTTCAAGGAACGTATTGAAATATACAATATATCCCATAAGAAAAATATATATTTAGAATATTATCCAGACATTAAACGAACATATAAAACGTGTAGTACTGAATACGACTTACAGCCAGAATACCATAATAAAATAATAATATCAAGACATACAATATTACAATCTTCGGATGTCCATATGAAACACGCAAAAGATAAATATATACAGCTAATAAATTTACACGTAAATGGGGTATATATGTCAATTTACAATATTGATTTAAAAGAAGATAGTAATGGTATTAATAACTCTAAAGACAGACATATTCAACTAAATGAAATAGCAAAAATAATAGAAAATAATAAACAAAATGCGACACACGATGCATACCGTCAATATCAATACGGCGATGCGACTTATGTTGCTTGTGATAGAAATATACATATTGTCACTGGAATATATAATATAGACAAATTCAAAAACTCTCAATTGAGTTCTGAATATATTAAAATAAGTTCAATTCTGGGAGGTATTGACATAAATCAATGGATAATGAACGTAAAAAAAGACAATACGCATTATTATACCAACACCCGTTTTACAAAAAATACATTTACATTTTTAATATGTAAAAACAACCAAATTGATGATGAAGAATTTATAAAGAATATTTTTAGCAATCATAAAATGCTAATATTAAATTCAACTATTGCAACACATATTATTGATATGAATCAATTTATTAATTATCCAGAAGACACGTTATTTATGTTATACAAACCACAAATAACACATATAGTGCCCAGGCATATACAAAAAGTTAAAATAAAAATAAGACGCCCACAAATGGAACTCGTATAAAAAATGAAATTATAATATATTGCGTATAAATAATAAAGTATATTATAATTAATAATGCCCAAAGACGTCGAAACCGTTAATGAACAATTCAATAAATTTTTGCAAACAAATTTTAGTATTGCTAAATTCGATAAGACGCAATCATTGACGGAACAACAAAACCAAATTAAAGAAGCATTTGCGAAATTATGTGATATGAGAGGTTCTATAAAAAAATATATGGATGATTATGCAAGTGAATTAAAACAAATATTTATTAGCAGACAGGCAACACAAGAACAAAATAGCGACAAACAAGCAGAAACACCCGATACAGATTCAACTGAAATAATTCAGGAAACGCCCGTGCCAGAAGAAGTTGCTGAAGAACCACAGAAGGTTAAAAAGAGTGCTAAAACATTAAAGAAAAAGTCTGACAGAAAACAAGAAGTAGAGCCAGAAGTTATTAATTCAAATGAACCTGAGCCAGAATTGGAAGTTGTTGAACCTCCTAAGGTTAAAAAATCCATTAAGCTTGTAAAAAATAGTAAAAATGTAAAAACAGAGGATGAAGAAACAAAAGAACCAAAAAAACCAAAAAAGTCTGTGAAAAAAGTTGTTAAAAATTGAAATAATATATGCATATATTAATATATATATTACTTTATACAAATGTCTATCCAAGAGATTAATATTGTTAAAAAATTTATTAATGATATGTCATATATCATTCAACAGCTTGAACAACCAATTGGTAAGAAAGAACGAGAAAAATTTATTAAACAAATTAAAACATTAAATGAATATGCGTCTTCATTTGATGAATTTAAATTAGAACAAGATGTATCATCGAGTGATGATGAATGTACCGAACCAACCACATATAACACAATTGAATTATTTAAAAATGCATATGATACAATTAAAACAAATAGTTTGTTATTTCAATATGGAATCACACGAACTGAATATTGTGAAAGTGTTTAATTAATACTTGCAATAATTTTTTTATATAAGATAGATATTCTGGGCCCGTCCATATATTCTATTCTATCTATATTTTTTGTTTGTTTTTCTATATTCTTAATTATTGACCTGACAAATGTGCCTGTAGCTGCCATTATGGCCGGATCGAATGATGGAATATATTTTGTTGGAATTTTTTTGGTTGCATCTAAATCGTATGTATCAAGCAAAACATTTAACATGTGATATCTTAAATTCATTAGATAAAATTTATTATAAACTGTTTGTTTATCCAGGCCGACAAACGTATTTTTTTCTTCATTATATTTTTTATCAACATCTTTCATAATAATCTCAAGTGTTGATGGCTTTCTATTAACTATATTGTATAACATAATTGTTGTATTTACTTTTAATCGAACATCATTGCCATTTGCAAAATATTGTTTAATTCTGTTTAGTGTATCTCGAGCCATATTATCCGACATATACAATATTGGAACATATTTCTGCTCATAACTATATGGAAGGGGTGTATAAGTTTGAAATACCTCATATTTTCGTTTTGTGTGTTCTTCCGTTTCTGTTTCTGTTTCTGTTTCTGCTTCTGTTTCTGCTTCTGCTTCTGCATGTGCTTTATGTATAGTTTCAGCAGTGTTTCTTGTTTGTTCAATCGACTGTAATGTTTCTTCTACTGATTGTTTAACCAAACTTGCTAATGTTGCTTCCATATGTGTTTTTTGTTCTAATAATTCTTTTTTCTGCGTGTCGTGCGCTGTATATATTCTGCCTAATATTTCTATTACTTGTTTTCGTTGTGCTTCTGCGTTTAATGTAAGTTGTTTAGCTTTTTTATTTGAGGCGGACGCAATTTTTTGTGCTCTTATAGCTTTCTCAACATATGTACGTATAACACGCGATTGTATCTCTATTTTTCTTTGTGTTTCCGCAATATCAGACATAACTTTTTTTGATTGTGTTGATGCTTCTGCAAAACCTTCTTTCAATTTTTTGTGTTCTGTGTCATATAGTGTTTGTAATGCTTCATTAAATCTTGCATTTTCTGTTTCTATTTTATTATACATCTGATGCGCACGGTCTGAATTTACTGCGACATCTTCTTGAATTTTTTTCAATTCTTCTAATTTGGCATCAATACTTGATGTACTAGTTGCCATCATATCTTGCAAACGACTTTCTAATTCATTCATTTCGTTTATTTTTCGCTCGATTGCTTGTTTGCTATCTGATATGGTGGCCGATATTGCTGTCATTTCTAATAGTTTCTTTTGGAATTCGTCATTTTGCAAATTAATGCGTTCTTGTACAACAGTATCCATATTTATTGCACGGTCAAATAATTCTGTCGCTTGTACTAGTTTCTGGTCGATTTCACCAATTGTTTCTTGGTTTTGCTTATTCATCTTAATAATTTGAGAACTAATTTGCTCTTTTGTTGTTCGCGTTTCACTTAACATTTGTCTCATTTCTTTAATATTGACTTTTTGTGCAGCATATTTTTCTTGTATTTGTTGTGATATGTGTGTAAATTTTTGTTCGACCTCTGTCAATATACTCATTTTATCGTGCATATCTTCTTCTCCTCTATTATGCATTCTTGTATATGCGGCTTGCATATCGGTGAGAAATTGTTTTACATCTGCTTCGATTTGTTTTAGTCTGGTTTGATGTTCAGTTTCTATTTTATCTAAAAGTTCTTTTGCAATTGCATCAATGCGGACGCGTTCATCATTCGGAATAGCCCTTAATTCTTGTATCATAACTTGTATATTTTGCGTTGATTGTTTATGGTTAGCATTTAACTTGGTAAATTCTGCATTTATTTGTTCCACTACTCCCAAATATTGCGCATTCAATTTGTTTGATTCAGTACCTACATATTCATTAAATTGTTGCTGTAAATCAGCAACAAAATTCTGAATATATTCTTTTCGATCCGTTATTTCTCGTTCCATAAACAATTTTATTTCCTCGCCTTTCACCCCAAATTGTTGTTCTATCTCATGCATATGCGTGGCTTCTGCTTTTTCTTGGCGCATTCTCACGGCATCAATAATATCATGCATTTTTTGTTCGAATAATTTTATATGATTGTCATAATTTTTCAGTATTTTATCTAATTCTTCTTTATTATGAGTATTAACATTTTGTTGTACGTCCCTCCGGGCCGTTTCTACATACTCTTTTAATTCGTTATATTTTTGTTCCATTATTTTGTCAACTTTCTGCAATATTTGTTCATATTGTGCTTTAATATTGTCTATATCATATTGCAGCAATTTAATCAATGCTTCATTTGCAAACGTATGTTTTTTATCCTCTATATGTGTATTCTTCAATTCGCCTAATTCTGTACGCATTTGTTGCAATTCACTCTTTATTTTAATTTCTTGAGATTGCATACTTTCATTTTGTTTTTGTTTATTTTCTACTGTTGCTTGTTCTTGTAAGTTTAATCTTTCATTCATCTTATTCATCATTTGTTGTAATTCTTCATATGCTTGTTTAGTTTCTCTATATTGCGTGATATATTTTTCTTCCATAGCTTTTAATTTAAATATTTTTCAATTTTGGCTTCCAATTGTTTATCAACATTTTCCTGAACAGCTTCTAGTTTAATCCATTCATCACTCTCCAGCACAGCAACAATATTTTCATTATTTTCCACATCGGCTTTTAACTTATTGATTGTTGATACCAGTTGTTGGCGTTGATTTTCATCTGTAGTTTCATTAAGTCGTTGTTGGTGGATTGATATTTTATCATTTAATGTTTTGATTTCATCTTTAAGATTTTTGCTAAGATTGCTATTCGCCAATTCCGTATCAGAAATTCCCAGAGGTTCTGTTTGTTTTTTCTCTCCGTCCATATATTATATAATAATGTAAATATAATTTTTTTGATGCCGTCCGTTAATTCTTCAAAATATATTATAAAAAGTGAATATAGTAATATTACATCAAATAATTAACGAATTGCTAATTCTGCTATAATTTTTTTACATACATTATATACTTCTTTGCGTTTAATTATTTGCACATTTTGCAATCCAACTGTGTGATTTTCTATACTTTTTATTAACGCGTCAACAAATTTTTCAATATCCCGCATTTCTCTGGGTTGTAATTTTGGCAAATATTTTTGTGGTATTTTTTTAGTATTATCCAACTGTTGATAATCTAACAAAATATTTAATATATGAAATCTTAATAATAGTAAATAAAAATTATTATGTTTGCTCTTATTGATTTGTGATTGATATTCATTATATTTATCATCAACATATTTCATAATTTTTTGTAATGTTGAATATTCTCTTTTGACTATATTGAATAACATAATCGTTGCATTTATTTTTAATTGTGCATCTTTACTATTTTGAAAATATTGTTTAATTGTTTGTAATACATTATACTGATCATTATCTGACATATCTAATATCGGATTGTATTTTACAATTGGTTGCATATATGGCATATATACTTGTGGGGGTGCACGCGCAGGTGGTAGTGGGAATGCCTTTGATGGTGATGATATTCTAAAAGGAGGGTCTGTCTTTTTGTCGACACGGCTCGAACTGGCTGATCCCAGTGAGTGCGTATTATCTGTAATTTGGTGTGGTGCCTTTTTCGGAGATTTGCTTAATTCGTGGCCCTTTGTACCTACACGCTGAATGGCGGAAGAAGTAGCAGCAGCGGCAGCAGCAGCAGCAGCAGCAGCAGCAGCAGTAGCAGTCGCAGAAGAAGAAGAAGAAGAAGAAGAAGAAGAAGAAGAAGAAGAAGAAGCAGGATTAGAAGCAACACCAGCAGCAGAAGAAACAGCAGGGAGGCCAGTAGGAGAAACAGAAGGGATGCCAGCAGCAGCAGGAACAGAAGAAACAGGAGGGTGGTCGGCAGAAGAAACAACAGCAGCAGAAGAAGAAGAAGCAGAAGAAGAAGAAGAAGAAGAAGCAGAAGAAGAAGAAGAAGAAGAAGAAGACGCAGGATTAGAACCAGACGCAACAGCAGCAGCAGCAGCAGTAGCAGCAGCAGCCGCGGCAGTAGAAGCATGAACGATAGAAGCACGAGGGGGGCTGACATGAGAGGGACCTGCACGAGCAGAAGCAGGCGCATAAGGAGAAGGAGAAACCGCGGGTGGTGGTGTAAGTGGTTCTACTAATGTTTGCCCTGGTGGGTTTGATTCTGCTAGTGATACTTTTTTTACTTTTTCGGCATTTGATGGTGATGCTTTTGAAGGCGATGATGATGTATGTAATGGAGGGGTCGCGGAATAATGAATATTGTTATGAATATCGATTTCATAAAATAATTTTTTTTTTTGTGTGGTGGTGTCTTCAGTTAACAGTTCTATACCTAGACTATTACACAATTTCGTAATAGCGTCATGACTCATATTAGCCACAATATCCAATAATTTCGTGTTACAATTGCAACTCATATTATAATTATTACAATCTGTACACCTTTCCCAAGTATTTGTACAACAGTGTGGATACAAATAAGAAATAGTGTTTGTTCTTTCTTTGATGTAACCTTTTAATTTATCAATAAATCCTATACCTTTTAAATTATCAATAAATCCACCACCATATATGTTTTGTATTAATTCGCCAACATGCATCTCCTCACATATACTATTAGTCCAGTTGCAAGTAATATAGTACTGACTATCTTTTTTATATAAAACATGTCTTTTAGTAACTGAAACAACATTCTGTATTTTTTCTATTACTATTTTATATTCTTCGCAAAACTTATGTACGGTTTCGAAGGTAATATTGTCAATGTTTTCATTTATGTTTCGCACGGAATATTGTGAGTTTGTTTCATCTAATTTTTTATTTCTGTATGAACGTCTTCGCATTAATTTTCTAATCAACGCCTTTAAGTTCCATAATTTTGCAGATTCTTTAATTGCGCCTATGCAAGTCAGATCACCGGGGAGGCATTCATGTTCTCTCTCATTTGATAAATGTTTGTCCTCCGTTAATAGAGACTGTGTCATATTGTTCGGTTCAAATAAATTCATAATATATATATATACTATAAAAAATGATTTATATATTTATTATATATTAATTTTTATATATGATGAAGAATATTGAAACTATTATATTAGACCCGGTAAAATATGCGCGCTCTATTACAATTAAAAAGCTTGTTTCGTTATTGCAAAAATTAAGTGACGTATATTATACTGAAACAAACCCGTTAGTCGATGACGATGTTTATGATGCCTTATATGATGTATTAAAAGAACGAGAGCCACATAATGCATATTTTTTCCAAACCGGAGTTAAGAAACCATCGAACAAAGATGTTGTTTTGCCATATCAAATGCCATCACTTAATAAAATAAAACCAAATGAGAAAACATTGGAGAGATGGTTTAATACCTATACGGACACATATATAATTATGGACAAATTAGATGGTATTAGTATTCAAATACACAAAAACGAATTGGGAGAAATTGATATGTACACGAAAAAACAAACAGGAATGGGAACATCAAAAAAGCATTTATTAAAATATGTTGTATCTGACACTATTCTCAATAAAATTCCAAATAATACTTCAATCAGAGGAGAACTCGTTATATCTCAAAAAGATTTCAAAAAATTAAATCATAATGATGAATTCAAAAATCCACGTTCAATGATGTCTGGTCTTGTAAATGTTGATAAATTAGATACACGTATCGCAAATAAAGCACAATTTATTGCATATTCTATTATCCATCCTCGATATAAAATAGGAAAACAATTAGCAATACTTACTAAATGGGGTTTCAACACAGTATGGTATGAAAAATTAGATAATGCTGATAATGATAGTGACAATATAAATTCAATCGAAGCAAAATTAATAAAATTATTATCAGAGAGAAAGGCACAATCTGAATTTTTAATAGACGGCCTTGTAATAACAGATAATTCTGCAATTCATGAACATAGTGACACAACGCCAAAATATGCGATTGCGTTTAAAATGAATATGGAAGAGAATATGAAAGATGCTATTGTGGAAGAAATAGAATGGTCGCCAACTATGTATGGTTATTTACAGCCAGTTGTAAGAATTAAACCAATAATTCTCGATGGTAATGTCACAATAACATATGTATCCGCGCATAATGCACGATATGTATATGATAATAATATTGGTAAAGGGTCAATAATAAAAATTATTCGTTCCGGCGATGTTATACCTTATATAGTATCAATAGTGAAGCATAATGACACGCCTGATATGCCGACTATAAAATACAAATGGAATGAAACCAAAATTGAAATAATTGTTAAAAATCCGACAGCAGATATTCTAGATAAAATACAAATTAAACAAAATATACATTTTTTCAAAACAATCAAGGTAAAATATTTGAGTGATGGTATTATTACGAAATTGCATAATGCAGGTTATAAAACTATTATTGATATATTAAAAGCATCACATACCAAAGATACTGAATTATATGATATAAACGGTCTTGGGGAAAAAATAATTTTGAAAATATATGAACAAATTGATAAAGCATTTAAAAAAATTAAATTAGCCGAATTTATGGCTGGTTCATTACAATTTGGACGTGGATTTGGAGTAAGGAAATTAAATGCCATAATAAAAAAACATCCAGATATTCTCACCATAAAACAAGACATAAAACAATTAATATTAGATATTGATGGTTTTTCAGATACACTTGCAGATAAATTTTGTGCAAATCTTGATAATTTTAAAAAATTTATGAAATCCATAAACAAGATATATAATATTAAAAATGAACAAAATGAACAAAATGAACAAAAACAAAATAATCAACTTATGATAAATGAAATAATTGTGATGACAGGAAAACGAAATAATACAATAATTGAATTTATAGAAAATAACGGAGGAAAAATAGGTTCAAGTGTATCAAAAAATACAACATTAGTTATTCACGATGGAGATATAAATAGTTCTAAAATGCAAAAAGCCAAAGAACTCAATATAAAACAAATGACAACAACAGAATTTATAAAACAATACAAATTATAAAAAATGAAATTTATTATATATAATAATATTTATAATAATAAATTTATATATAAAAATATGGACCAATTGCGACCAAATTGTATTTTTTCATCAAGTCCATATTGTGCGTGTGTGTATGATACAGAATGTGCAGAATTAACACACGAACAAATATGGGATTTGGTTGAAGTGCCTCTTGTTAGGTCATCACAACAACATCAACATACAGGTCAGTCTGTAATATTTGATAAATAACAGATTTTTTGTTTATAAATACTATTTATATTATGACAAATAAATATCAAATATTAGAGCCAATAACGGCAATATGTAGATTGGTTATATTAGCATTCAAACCAAAAAACACAAAAATATCAATCCGTGATTATAATATTGTTTTGTGCGAGCCGTCGGAAACATATTTAGGATTTCATTTATCACAATCCATAGACAGATATTTGCATCAAGATAGTAGAAATGATATAGTGATAATAAATTATGTCATCTCAAATTTTATCGAATGGTATATTATCCCGTATAAAACACATCCTATATACAATGACCTAATAAATCTAACAAAATATTTATGTGTCGGATTAAATGAATTGCAGCAAACATACCAAATGGATAATGCGTGTTTTACTATTCAGTATTATATAAATATATTATCTGCGATTATCAACGATACATATTCAAGTGATATGCTGTATATCCACCCGAACGAAATAAAAACAACAACTATATTGAACACGGACAAGTTAAAAACATTTTGGGAATTTGATGACCTCATATCATTAATTGGACAATTTAATAAATGTTTTATACATACTGGCATACAATATTGCAAAGCGACTTGGCCTGAACCAAAAATAAATGATGATATTGTCTGTGGATATGTTATTGGGATAATAAATGTTCTAAATGTAATGGACAAGCGATTTACAAATTGTATCACCCAGTCCATCAAGGGAATAAATTAAAAAATTGAAATTATAATGCTTAATATTAATAAGTATTATACTATATTAATATTATGAGCGAATCCAAGAAAGTTGCAAAAACCCGCCAGCCAAGAAAAACCAAAAAAACCGAGCAGGTAGAGGTTTTGGAAAATAAAACATTTGAAGAATTATGCGCAGGACAAGACGTCATAGTTCCCAAAGTTGATGCACGAGAACAAGAACAAGAACAAGAACAAGAACAGGAACAGAAGCAAGAAAAACAACAAGATAAACAAGATACAGACGATGAACCTACAGACGAAGAAGTAAATGTGAGGGTGAATACACGTGTAAATAAACATACAAATGATAGACAGGGAAAAACATATTCGAGAAATGAAATCACAAATAATAGACACAATAAGAAATATGAACCCAGGCAAAATACGTCTTGTTTAGATTTTTCATATGACGATTGTTTGAATGAAAACGAAAATAAAACTATGAAGAGTTGTAATATTGAAACCCATATTAAATATATGATTGCATTATCCCATCGCGAGGGTCCGCATAGAAGAGCACTTTATAATGTATTGAAAAATACTTTAACTGGATTGAATGGCGAAACGAATTTACCATTATCGACAACTGATGAACGCAGAAAACCATTTAATAGTGAAAGACGACCAAATACAAATACACATAGAAGTACAAGTGTGAGACAACGAAGAAATTACAATGAATAATATATATACAATATATACAATATATAATAAAATTTAATTATTTAGCATCAAATATTTAATTTATAATTCATAAATTAATTTTGCTTCTTTAACATCAATTCTCCATCCTGCATAACACGCTTGGGCATAAATTTCTATTTCATGCCCTGGATGCGGGACGACATTTCCTATTAAATATCCACTATTTAATAAATCAGTATTCGTAATAGATACATTTTGCCAAGCAGTAGTTAATGAAAAATTAGTAGTTCTTATATACTGTGTTTTATTTGTTGTTTTATTTCTAAATACTATATATGCATCTGTTGATTCTTGTGGTTTATTTGTTCTAACTTTACATTCCATTCTTAAACTTTTGATATTTAATGGAATTGCAAAATCAAATAAAAGTTTTCGAAAACACTTGTCCCTTCCCCAAGTGTTTTGCACATCCACAGAATGTCCTCTCGCGGTTAATACATCTTTGTCTTCTTCTCGTGTATTTTCCGTAATTTCATATACAGGTGTATTGATAAATATTCCGGACACAGGCACATAAATAGTTTCATTACTTGGGAATATATCTTGTATAGTATCGTCTATTAATGTGTTATTTACAGGTGCATGTGTTAATGTACTATCTATTGGGGCATATATAGATGCATCATTTATGGGATCATTTATAGATGTATCATTTATTGATGTATCATTTATAGGATCATTAATCGATGTATCATTTATAGGGTCGTTGTTGGTTGTGTTGTTTGTGGAAACATCATTTGTTGATGTTTTAACATTATCTTTCGGCGTTCTATATAAAAAATACCATATGCAAATAGCTGCTATAATAATTAACAATGATACAACTATAATAATAATAATAGTTTGACGTTCCATTATATAATGTTAATATATTATTATGCGTTGGCAATAATATTATAATAATAATATAATAATATTATAATATGGGTTATTCTCCAGACAATCAAACATTATTTTATATTATTATTGTTGCATTTATTGTAAATATTTTAATTACCCGTTGGTATTGTGATTCGTCATCAAAAAAACATATCAAAACAATAACAAAAAAAATTAATAATATATTTGACCAATATGCAACAAAGCAGAATCAATCAAACCAGTCAAAACAACCAAAGCAAACAATGCAAGCAGATAGTATTGATGATCCTGCTGAAGATATTGATACATAATTGATGATACATAATTGTGATGCTTAATTGTGATAATTTATTGTTATAAAAAATATAAATTACAATATATAGAAATGACGGACGCATTTTATATGTTAATTATAATTGTTATGCTTGGTGTGTTCGTTTATTGGTTTCATATAAATAAATGCGAATTGTGTATTGAATATCACAGAACACATTCAACACATAAAAAACGAAAGCGAAAAAAAAGCAGTATGAAAAAAAAAGTATCATTCCCAGAAGAAATAGAAAGTAATGATAGTATAGATTTATAATTTTGTTTGCCTTTTTGGTTGGCATTTTGTTTCATCATATGCATAATTTAAGTATGTATTATAATATGTAATATTGGTGTGATATATGTATTCCACACTTTCTAAATATATAGCAGTAAATAGCTTGTAATAATCTTTAATATCACGCGAACGCCAGTCTATTTTAAAATATAAATCCGCATATATATCATGAATAAAATATTGTTCATTATATATAAAACAGTTCATATAAATGTTATATGGTTTTTTATTTTCTATATAATAAATTACTAAAATAGCCGTATCCAATTTAAATAATGTGTCTTTATCATTTACCGAACAAATAATTTCATTATGCAAATGGTCATACATATGTGAATAATATACATTTAAAAAATATACATTATCCATACTGTGAATATTATATGGGGTTTTACTTGCAAAAGATGTATATATACATTTATCCATAGATACTTTTACATTTACAATATTAACAGGCTCAAATATATTTAATCTTATGTCATATGTCTGTTTATTTACAAACGTGATTGTTAGATTATTTATATTGTTCTTGTTCATATAACATACATTTTTCTTAATTTCTGTATCGTCCCCATTAGTATATTTATTAAATACACGAACCAAATTATCAAATATGAAAGTTATTCTTTCATATAACATATATTGTATTTCTTTTGGGTCATTAGTCTTAATTATTGACCCTTTTAACTTATGGACGTTTATTGACAAATTTAAGACGGATACATTTTGTTGTTCTGTATTTCTTATTCCTGAATTACATAAGACTTTATATAAGATTGCAATAAGATGATTGAATATATTTTTTTCATCTGTGTCAATAGTTTTTATTAATTCGAATGAACTACTATTTATTGTATCGATCATTTTCAAAAAGTTATTATTAATGCCATAATTTATCATTTGTTGAATAAATCTATTTCGTATTTTTGAACTCAATATAATATTATTTAATATCAAATGTACATTACTGCTTTTTCCTCGATATACAATTCTGTTCAATCCGAATTGAGATAAATGTTGTTTTAATTTATATTGATATTCATAAAAACCCGACTCAAATAATTTTGCAAGATGCATTGTAATTGGTTTGAAACTTAAATATCTATTATACTTTTCTAAATATTTGCCACTTAATTTAACAGATTTGTCTAACACATATTCATAGTGTGTTTCTGGGCGCGCTATGTATTTTTGTTTTTTATTTGGTGTAATATTATAATTTGATGCCGTGTTGATTTCATATAAAATTTTTAGTATCTTTTTATCTTTCATATAGTATTATATTATATTATATTTTATGGCCTTGATGGTTGGCAATTATCGATTTGATAACTAAAATCATATGATTTATTGCAATAAATAGCCGGATAATAATTTAAATTATTTATGTCTTCATTGTTATGTATATTAATATATGGCGCAAAGTTTTTTATAGATATATTTCTCCAATCAATTTGATAATAATAATTAGTACTTGAATCATATATATAA
>Ga0247722_10000218_pt1 | contig 37082 bp, 37 predicted proteins | sample MSEWelMarce3H_FC_FD_189094 | JGI IMG/M metagenome (GOLD analysis project Ga0247722, IMG submission 189094) | Subsurface sediment microbial communities from gas well in West Virginia, United States - MSEEL Well Study Marcellus 3H_FC | ecosystem: Environmental > Terrestrial > Deep subsurface >... | reverse complement strand
GAGCTGGCAGGTATTGCGCAATCACATCACCTTCTGCTTTTTCTTTATCCGCTAAATCTGTCCGCTTTGCTGCAACATAAGCCTCTACCGCTTCACGGCGCTTTTTTGCTTCGCGAGACAGCACGGTAATTATTTCGGCATCATTTAGTACACGTGCTGATTTCCCAGAAACCTCTTCATTTGTAATGGCAGCTAGCAACATGCGAATAGTTCCTGACTTGACCTCAGCCCTGCTGCGAATCGCATCAGTCAAATCACTTTGTAGTTTCTCTTTTAGTCCCATAGGGGTATCTTCTCATGCCTATGGGACTAAAAGTACGAGAAGTGACCCTGCCGCTACTACCTAAGGCGAGTAAAGAGATTCGTATTTTACATTTCTCTGATCTACATCTAACGCCTAATCGAAAAAGAGAGATCGCAGATATAAAGAGCTTTGTTAACTTAAAACCTGATTTAGTTATAAGTACTGGAGATTTTTTAGCTCATAAAGATGCTGTGCCGGTGGCAATGGAAGCCTTGGATGATTTATTGGATTTACCAGGCTTTTTTGTCTTTGGTTCCAATGATTACTACGCTCCAAAATTTAAGAATCCTTTCTCATACCTGCGTAAAGATCATGGAGAGCGAAAACTAGGTAAGAAGTTACCAGTAGAGAAATTACGCAAAGCATTAGTAAAACGTGGCTGGATTGATTTAAACCACCAAAGAAAAACAATCAAAGTAAATGGCGTAAGAATTGAAGCTCGTGGCACAGATGATGCTCATCTTGAATTAGATGATTACTCAATTGTTGCAGGATCTCCCAGTAAGAATGTAGATCTAGCAATTGGTGTAACCCACGCACCTTATGAAAGAGTCTTAGCAGCAATGGCCGTTGATGAATTAGATTTAATATTTGCCGGTCACACTCATGGTGGCCAGGTTAGATTGCCTTGGTTTGGTGAGAGCAAAGCGCTAACAACTAATTGTGATTTAGATAATTGGCGATCTCGTGGTGTAACAAAGGTAAATGATGAACCGTGGTTAAATGTTTCAGCTGGGATGGGCACAAGCCCATTTGCCCGTATAAGAGTTGCATCTCCACCTGAGGTATCCTTAATAACTCTTACTGAATAAATTGGATGGATTTTCAATGATATCTAGATATGTAAATTGGTTGTTTAAAATTTCAAACTTAAAATTTACTCTGATAGTTATGGTGATTTTGCTATTCAAAAATGGCATACACCCAATCGGTGAAGATTGGATTAATTGGGTTTACTCTGCAGGGAAAAACTTTCCAGAGGCAGAGAATTACTTAAGTTATTCACTTTTCCCAGTCTTAGTATCTAAAATTTTGTCTTATCCAAATTTTCTACTCTGGTGGGGTGTCTTTCTTGCACTAACAGTAGTTTTTTACTCATTTATTTTTGTAAAAATTAACAGTATTGCAAAAGAAAACTACAAAAAGTGGATAATGATATTTCTAATTTTTCCATTTATGATAACTCCTCTTTATTATGTGGGGCACTACGACTTAATCACTATCTTTGGCGCAGTAATTGCAGGATTTAGTAATAGAAAAGTATTTGTTTTTGTTGGTGCTTTTTTGGCAATCAGTGCAAACCCTGAACAAGCAATCTTTACATCTGCCTGCCTCTTGATACTGGCTTTTGGGTCAAAAATAGAATGGCACGCATATATTGCGAAAGTTTGGCTTTCACTTAGTATCTCCGCTTTTGTTTTGATTAATTTATTCCTAGGAGCTGCAACTGAAGGAAATCGAGCTAAAATAATTTTTGCCCAGTTAAAAGAAGTTATCCTTAACTCTGCAGGGTTGGTTCAAGTTATTATTTTCAGCGTCTTTAGCGCAGGTTGGGTAATTCTTGGCTTGTTTTACAGGGCCAATTTAGAGAGCATTAGAAACAAATTTGTTTTACTTAGCGTGATAGTTATTCCAGTACTGCTGTCGATCACAATTCTTGACCGCACGCGTATAGGAGTTGCAGTTGGCGCACTTCCGCTTATTCTTTTGTTGCGAGGAGTAATGGAATCAGATTTATTTGCCAATCCAAAGGCTGTGAAAATAAGGCAAGACTATTTGCTTTATGCGCTCTTACTAACCCCAACTTTGATTGTCGATACTGATGGTTCGTTGCGACTGCCTTACTTGGAGTTAATTAACAAATTCATAGTCTAGAATTCAGAGATGAATCTAATAACTGAAAAATTACACCGTGTTTATCTAGCAATCGCACTTGTACTAGTCATCCCAGATACTTTTTACTGGTATTCGCTAAATGACTACACCTCATACCAGACAGCATTTAATGCGATAACGAGTAGTACTGGACTTACTTGGTTATTAGTCAGCTACCTTGCATTGTTTTTTGCCATCTTTGCTCAAAAGCTAGAGATGCGCGCATTTTTAACAGTAGTTGCCGTTGTTACTAGAGTTTTTTTCTTAGTATGGATTACTGATATTTGGAGATCAAATGAAGTCTCACTTCCAACACTTTTGAAAAATGTTTTTATTCAAACAAATAACGCACCCTACATAGAGCTATTTGCCTTAATTGCAATGGTTCCACTAGTGCTCTCACTAATTATCCAAAAAACAAGAGTTGCCAACTTCTTAACTGCATTAATCAATTTTTTGCGTCAACCAGCAAATAAAAATCATCGTATTGGATTCCAGATGATTTCAGGTGTTGCTTATTTGGCTTCCACCTACATCATGGTTACAACCCTGATTGATTATTATGATGTTAGCCGAGGTGAGACAGCATCTGGCTTAAACTCATCTTTGATTTGGTTACTAGTACTAGGTGTAATTTCAATAGCCTTAAAGTTACTGATTTTAACCTTAGGTTTAATCGCAGCGCTTTGGGCCTGGATCTCTTGGAAATCCGATATTCAATCAGTCCTTGGTCACCTAAAAGATTTCAAATTAAATGAGTACTTAACCCGTAAGGTTGCCAGCTATCTATACACGTTTTATTACGTTGTGATTGTTGGTTTAGTAGCCGTTGGAGTACCAATATTTGCAGCGACTACCTATGGTTTAAACCAAGATTACGCAGTTTACCCAATGGCATTAGTTGCCGGTTTGCTAATTGGATTCTTAGCTATTCTTGCACTGCGCTTAATTTTTGAACTAGCTGTTGCGGTAGTGCATATTGCAGAGAATACTAAATCTGGTTTGAGGCGTTAATTAGTTAGAGTTACTTTTAACTTTTTCTAAGTCCGCTTCAACCATCAATTCAGCTAATGCTTTCCATTGTGTTTTAGCTTTCCAGCCAATCTCTTTTTCAGCCTTTGATGGATCTCCAATTAATGCATCCACTTCAGTTGGGCGGATATATCGCTTATCTAACTCAACGTGGTCTTTCCAATTTAATCCAACATGCGCAAAGGAAGCCTCAGCAAAATCCTTAACCGATGCACCAACGCCAGTAGCAACCACATAATCACCAGGTTTGTCTTGTTGCAACATTAGCCACATTGATTCGACATACTCTTTTGCATAACCCCAGTCACGAATTGCATCGAGATTTCCAAGAAACAATTTCTCTTTACTGCCTAGTGCTATCCGCGCTACAGCACGAGTTATTTTCCTAGTTACGAACGTTTCACCGCGACGCGGTGATTCGTGATTGAAGAGAATGCCATTTGTCGCATGAATTCCATAGCCATCACGGTAATTAACTGTGCACCAATATGCCATCAATTTAGCTGCTGCATAAGGGCTCCGAGGTTGGAAGATAGATTTTTCATTTTGTGGTGGAGGGGTAGATCCATAAAGTTCAGAGGTGCTTGCTTGGTAATAACGACACTTGGCTCCTGATGCACGGATTGACTCAAGTAATGAAACTGCTCCGACAGCATCTACTTGAGCTGTGTATTGGGGAAGTGAGAATGAAACTTGAACGTGCGATTGCGCACCCAGGTTATAAACTTCAGTAGGTTGAATTTCATGAATTAAATTGGTCATGTTTACGCCATCGGTTAAATCACCATAATGAAGTTTAAGTTTTTGATGAGGTGTATGAGGATCCTGATATATGTGGTCGATCCGACCGGTATTAAATGAACTTGACCTGCGGATTAAGCCGTGGACTTCATACCCTTTTTCAAGAAGTAGTTCTGTTAGATAAGAACCGTCTTGTCCGGTGATTCCAGTGATAAATGCAATCTTTTTTGACAAAATTTCCCCTTACTTATTTTCCTGATACCACTGTACTGTCTGAGCAATGCCAGAATCCAAAGAAATTGATGGTTTCCAACCTAAATTTGTAATTTTTGAAGTATCTAGAACTTTCCGAGGAGTTCCATCTGGCTTAGCCTTATCCCAAACTATTTCTCCCGTAAACCCTGCCTGATTAGCAATTTTAATTGCTAATTCTTTAATTTCTAAGTCTTTGCCGGTGCCAATATTGATATGTTGATCGGAGTCATATTTGTAAAGACAAACCAAAATTGCCTTCGCTAAATCATCAACATGTAAAAACTCTCGTTTTGGAGAGCCACTTCCCCATAAAGTTACTGATTTATCTTTTTTTCTTTTACCTTCGATAAATTTTCTGATCAAGGCCGGAAAAACATGGCTATTTTCAAGATCAAAATTATCATTTGGTCCATAAAGATTAGTTGGCATTACTGAAATCCATTTATGTCCAAATTGTTTTCGGTAAGACTTAATAAGCTCTAATCCAGCAATTTTTGCGATGGCATAGGCCGAGTTGGTTTGTTCTAACGCACCGGTCATTATGTATTCTTCTTTAATTGGTTGAGCGCAATCTCTAGGGTAAATGCAGCTTGACCCTAAGAAAACAAAATTCTTAACATTCGCTTCATGAGCTGCATCCATTAAATTGGATTGAATTTGAATATTTTGTGTTAAAAAATCTACAGGATGTGAATTATTCGCGCTAATTCCACCTACGCGTGCGGCAGCGTCAATAATTACGGATGGATCTAAATCCTTTATATAGGCAAAAGTTGATCTGCGATCTAAAAGGTCTACATCTTTAGATGAGATTCCTTTGACTTCTTCTTTTCCAATTCTTTCAATCTCGCGAACAATTGCTGAGCCGACTAGTCCAGTTGCCCCAGCTACTAAAATTGTCATGTCAGTAGCCTAACCTGATCCGATTTAAAACTCAGCAGCAACTAGCTCTGCAATTTGTGCAGTGTTAAGCGCTGCACCTTTGCGTAAATTATCTCCGCAAACAAATAGATCAAGCACATTTGGATGATCTAATGATTTACGCACGCGACCAACCCAAGTTGGATCTGTGCCAACAACATCGGCAGGTGTTGGGAATTTATGATTCTCTGGATCATCTACTAGCTCAATGCCGGCTGAATTACGCAATACCTCTTGAGCAATTTCACGAGAAACAGTTTTCTCAAATATGGCATGCACAGCAAGTGAGTGTGTTGTAAGGACTGGAACCCGCACGCAAGTAGCAGAAACCTTTAAATCTTTGATTCCAAGAATCTTTCTAGATTCATTTCTTACCTTTAACTCCTCAGATGTGTATCCATCCTCTTTTAATGAACCAGCCCAAGGAATGACATTTAGCGCAAGGGGTGCTGGGAATGGATCAAGGTTTTTAATAACAGCTCTTGAGTCACCTGCTACATCACCAATATTTGTATTTGCAACCAACTTTATTTGCTCACGCAATGTATCTATTCCAGCTTGGCCAGCTCCAGATGCTGCTTGATATGAAGCAACAACTAACTCTTTTAAAATATAGTGGCGGTGCAATGCACCCATTGCCACAATCATAGAAAGGGTTGTGCAGTTAGGGTTTGAGATAATTCCCTTCGGCCTGTTTTTAATCTCTTGCGGATTTACCTCAGGAACAACAAGTGGCACCTGATCATCCATTCGAAAAGCACCAGAGTTATCTACAACTACTGCCCCACGAGAGGCTGCAATAGGTGCCCACTCCTTTGAAACCTCATCCGGCACATCAAACATTGCAATATCAATTCCATCAAATGCCTCTGGTGAGAGTGCAACTACAATTAATTCTTCACCACGGCACATTAACTTTTTACCAGCACTTCTTGCAGATGCGATTAATCTGATCTCACCATAAACATTTTCACGTTTACTTAGAATATCTAGCATTACTGTGCCTACGGCGCCTGTTGCACCAACTACAGCAAGTGATGGTTTTTTACTCATCGGCCAGTGCCCCCATAAACAACTGCTTCTACTTGATCAGCATCTAAGTCAAAAGCGGTGTGGGCTGAGCGAACACCTTTATCTAAATCAGATGCGCGGCAAACAATTGAGATTCGAATCTCTGAAGTTGAAATCATCTCAATATTCACACCAGCCTCCGAAAGGCATGCAAAGAAGGTTGCTGTAACACCTGGGTGTGAGCGCATGCCAGCGCCAATTAATGACAATTTACCAATTTGATCATCATATTGAATTGATTGAAAACCAATCTCTCCTTGAATCTTATTTAGTACAGATGTGGCATTTGCACCCTCTGTCTTTGGCAAAGTAAATGAAATATCGGTTAAACCAGTTGCGGCTGCCGATACGTTTTGCACGATCATGTCCACGTTGATGTCAGCATCGGCTATTGTTTGAAAGATTCTGGCGGCAACACCAGTTCTATCCGGCACACCCACTATCGTTATCTTTGCTTCGCTTTTATCATGTGCGATACCTGCGATTATTGCTTGTTCCATTTCGCCTCCTTCTGGATGGTCTTTAACTACCCAGGTTCCTTCCTTGTTGGAAAAAGATGATCTAACATGAATTGGAAGATCATAACGACGTGCATATTCAACGCAGCGAAGGTGTAATACCTTTGCACCAGATGCTGCTAGTTCTAACATCTCTTCATATGTAACTGTATTTAGTTTTCTAGCTGTTGGTACAACTCTTGGATCTGCAGAGAAGATGCCATCAACATCTGTATAGATTTCACAAACATCTGCTTCAAGTGCTGCAGCGAGTGCTACTGCTGTTGTGTCTGAGCCACCACGACCTAAAGTTGTAATGTCATTTGTATCTTGAGAGACACCTTGAAAGCCAGCAACAATTGCAATGGCGCCTTCCTTTAGCGCTTCTTGAATTCTTCCTGGTGTTACATCAATTACGCGAGCGCGACCATGTGCTGATGTTGTAATAATTCCAGCTTGGCTACCAGTAAATGATCTTGCTTCATGGCCAAGATTTGCAATTGCCATCGCAAGAAGTGCCATAGAGATTCGCTCACCTGCTGTAAGTAACATGTCTAGTTCGCGGCCATTGGGAAGTGGAGATACTTGATTAGCTAAATCAATTAATTCATCAGTTGTATCGCCCATGGCGCTAACAACGACCACGACTTGATGGCCAGCCTTTTTAGTAGCGACGATGCGGTTTGCTACCCGCTTCATGCCCTCGGCATCTGCAACGGAGGAGCCGCCAAACTTTTGAACGATTAGACCCATGCCTTAAGTTTGAAGCATACCCAGCATTAATTGGGGATTGTCTTACATATTAAGACGCTTAAATGTCTTAGATATTGAGACAACTAGGAGTCATAGCTGCGGCGGCCCTCAAATGCCCGACCGAGCGTCACTTCATCTGCATATTCCAGATCACCGCCCACTGGCAGGCCAGAGGCCAGTCTTGAGACTTTAACGCCAAGGGGTTTAATCAATCTTGTTAAGTAAGTAGCTGTTGCCTCTCCTTCAAGGTTTGGATCGGTAGCAATAATTACTTCAGCAATTTCAGTCTCTGCCAAGCGCTGCATTAATTCACGAATGCGCAGGTTCTCAGGTCCTATTCCATCAATTGGTGAAATAGCCCCACCTAACACATGGTACTTGCCTTTGAATTCACGGGTCTTCTCTATTGCAATAACGTCTTTACTCTCTTCCACCACGCAAATAGAAGTGTTATCACGCCTTGGATCACGACAAATTTTGCAAAGCTCTTCCTCGGTAATGTTGCCACAAATAGTGCAAAATTTAACTCGCTCTTTAACTGTTTTTAAAACTTCAGCCAGCCTGGAAACATCTACCCGATCTGATTGAATAATATGAAAAGCAATTCTCTGAGCACTCTTTGGGCCCACACCAGGCAGGCGGCCTAGTTCATCAATTAGATCTTGAATTATGCCTTCATACATAAATATTTACTAAGTAACGAACTTAGTGAGACTCCTTAATAATTTTAGCGCCCAATTCTTTAGCTAGCAGATCAGTTCCGGTAAGCATATTTTCATCTGAAGGATCTTCATCGGTCCGAGCCGTTGGCGTGCCAGTAACTGAAGGATCAACTGTGCATTCAATTTTTCGTTTTAGCCCAGTAACCTCTTCAAAGGCATCGGCTAATATTTGATCACTTCCTGAGCGAATAAATGAATCACGCGCACCAGCATTAACAATGCCAATTGTTATAGCCTGTTCATCTAATCCAAGAATTTGTGCACTTGCGCTAAGTAAGGACCAGGTTAAGCGGCGGCGCTTTTTAACATTTTCTATTACATCTGGCCACATACGGCGAAGGGCCGCAACATCAACACTTCCTGTTGGCTTTGCAACGGGCGCAGCCTTTGGTGCTTCTACCTTTTCATCCTTTGCAACAACTTTTTCTGCTGGCTTTTCTACAACTTTTTCTTTCACCGGCTCAGCTTTAGCAACAGGTACCGGCTCACTTTTATTAATTGGTGTCAGAGTTGCAGCCTTTTCTAATCGCTCTATCCGAGCTAAAACAGCAGAGTCATCACTTGCTGGCAGCAAAATACGCCCACACATAAGCTCTAGTAACAAACGTGGCGGGGTTGCCCCACGCATTTGAGTTAGGCCCTCTGCCACGATATCGGCAGATCTAATTAAGTTTGCAACACCAATTAACTTAGATTGGGTGCGAATTCGCTCTAATTGATCGTGTGAATACTCATTTAAAACCTGGCTGTTGTTCTCATCAACCGCGCCAACAATTATTAAATCTCTTAATCTTTCAAGTAGATCCTGGGCAAAGCGGCGGGGATCAGAGCCTGATTCAATAACTCTATCCACTGTTGTAAAGAGTGTAGCGCCATCACGAGCTGCAATTGCATCAATTGATTCATCAAGGAGTGCGCCATCGATGTAGCCAAGGAGAGCAACAGCTATTTCATATGTGACTCCATCTACCAGCGCCTGCAAGTAATTGCCCCAACACAGATAGTGCATCTCGGACTGAACCACCACTTGCTCGTACTACTAAAGGAATTACTCCCTTAGCTACTTTAATTCCCTCTGCTTCACAGATTTTTTCAAGATGGGCGCCAAGAGTTGCAGGTGGCACCAACCGGAATGGATAGTGGTGTGTGCGAGATCTAATTGTTGAAATCAGTTTGTCTGGCTCTGTTGTCGCAAAGATAAATAAGACATGTGCAGGTGGCTCTTCAACTACTTTTAGTAATGCGTTCGCTGCTCCGGGCCCAAGTTGGTGCGCCTCGTCAATAATATAAATCTTGTAACGACTTTGAACGGGGGCAAAAAATGCTTTGTCGCGAAGATCACGAGCATCATCAACTAAGCCATGTGTTGCTGCATCTAATTCGATAACATCAAGAGAGCCTGGACCATTTGCAACTAAGTCAGTGCAAGATTGGCACACACCGCATGGGGTTGGTGTTGGTCCTTTTTCACAATTAAGTGAGCGCGCCATAATGCGAGCGCTTGAAGTTTTTCCGCAACCACGAGGTCCACTAAACAAATATGCGTGATGGATTTTGTCTGATTGCAACGCATTTGAAAGTGGTGTTGTCACATGCTCTTGACCAATTACATCTGCAAAAACTGAGGGACGATACTTGCGGTACAGAGCTAGTGACATCATCGCCTCCTTTAACAAAATCTATTACTTAAAATTTGGGATCCCCCGCACACCCATTAGAGCGGGCCTACCCTTGCTGCATTCCTGCCCTGGGGGAGTTCAGCACGTTAATGCCGCACGGAGGATCTGCGGTGAATCATAGTAAGTACCACCGATAAGGTTCTCCCGCAGCAATCTGATCTTGGGTTGTTGCCTGGAGGATTCGCATAGCGGCCGAGTGCGCACGCTTGGAAAGCGTGTATAGGGAAACCTATCGAGGGTTCAAATCCCTCATCCTCCGCGAGTCATGAGTTTTGAATGTACCATTGCAGGAAATTTAGAGTTACAAAGTCAAGAGTTAGGTTAATGGCTTATGAAAATAGGATTGGCAATCTCGCATGATGCAAGCGTAGCTATAACAACCGAACAAGGCGAAATCATTTCTGCTATCGGTGAAGAACGAATAACTAGAGTAAAAAACCACGTAGGTTTACCGATAAACGCAATAGATCTCCTAACAAGAAGTCTAGATAAATCTGAATTGACCGAATGTATTATTGGAACAAACAAAGAGCTAACTTTTCTTGAAGCAAAACAAATACTTTCTAATTTAGATGGAAATCCAAGCAATCCAGTTGGAAAATGGCTACCGGTTGCTCCTGGGCAAAAAAATAACTTGCTTTTTTTTGGAACCACGCCACATGAAATTATAGAAAATAAGTTAAAGCTAGATTTCCCAGAAGTATTCATGGGGGTGAAATTTACTTGGGAGAATCATCATGATTCTCACCTAGGTTGTGCATTGGGAATGAGTAATCACACTGAAAGGCTTCTAATCAGTTTAGATAATGCAGGGGATGGAGAATCCGGAGCGATTGGAATTACTAGAAAAGGTAATTTCAGATCTTTAAACCGGATTAGCAGTTTAGATAGCCTAGGTGCTCTTTACTCAGCCGTTACAGAAAAGTATAATTTTCGACAGGGTAGTCATGAAGGTAAAATCACGGGACTTGCCGCCCTTGGATCTAATAGCGAAGCTGTAGAAATTTTAAGTCAATTTGTTTCTGTTAAAAATGGGAAAGTAAAGATAATAAACGCTCATAAACTTAAAGATATTGTAATAGGTAAGGTAGCTTCAAAATTTGGAATAAGTTTAAAAACTAAAATGCGGCTCGATCAAATCATTGATTTAGCCGAATCAAAAACTGTAAATTATGCTGATCTGGCATTTGCGGTACAGTTTATTTTAGAACAATCAGTTCTGGAATTGGTTTCGTTCTGGACAAAAGAAACCGGCGTCCATGATCTAGCTCTGGCAGGTGGAGTATTTGCAAACGTCAAGCTAAATCAAAGAATAAGCGAACTTGGCCAAGTAAAGGATGTCCAGGTTTTCCCAAATATGGGAGATGGTGGTATCGCCGTAGGTGGAATTTGGAGTCAGCTAGCAAAAAGAGGCCACTTATCACAAGGCGTTCTTTTTGCAGATATGTATCTCGCCCCAAGTAGCCAGATCAATGACGAGCTTGATCTAAACAATCTAGAATCTGATCCAGTTATTAAAATTGAAGTTATTCCGTTTAATTCTTTGGCTAAAGATGTAGCAAAATCAATAAATAATGGTCTTGTCGTGGCATTTCATACTGGTCAAATGGAGTTCGGTCCCAGGGCCCTAGGTAATCGCTCACTTTTAATGGATCCAAGGAGGGGAGATTTAGTTGCTATTGTCAATAAGAGATTAAGGAGAACCGAATTCATGCCTTTTGCTCCAATTGTTTTAGAAGACAAATTTGATGAATACTTTGTTAAATCTGACGAACAGTCTCTTACACCTTTCCGATATATGACAATGACATGTGATGTGAAAAATCATTATCGGGACAAGGTGCCAGCCGTAACCCATAAGGATGGAACCGCACGGCCACAAACTGTTAACAAGGAATCTAATAGTATGGTTTATGAAGTAATTTCGGAATTTAGTAAAATTACTGGATTACATTTGTTGGTGAATACATCGTTGAATATTCATGAAGAGCCCATCAATTATTCGTTGAATGATTCAATAAAGGCTATCAAGTCTAATGCGTTTGACATTCTCTATTTTAATAATTTCAAAATATCTGTAAATTAAATGTGATTATGTGCTCTAAATTAAATTCCTATGTACTTTGTTTCTAAAAACTCATGAATTCCATCAAAGCCACCTTCGCGCCCTAATCCACTTTGTTTAAAGCCACCAAAAGGCGCGGCTGGATCTGAAATGACTCCTCGATTAATTGCAACCATTCCAGATTCCAATGCTTCAGCAGTTCTAATTGCTCGACCAGTCTCACCTGAATAAACATATGCAATCAATCCATACTCGGTTGCATTCGCTAGCGCGATAGCTTCTTCATCAGATTCAATTACCACAATCGGTGCCACTGGACCAAAGACTTCTTGTTGCAAAATCGGATTATCTTTTTTGACTGTTAAAACAGTCGCAGGATAGAAGGCGCCTTGCGTGTCTGGGGTTTTTGCGCCAGTTTCAACTTTGCCACCAGCTGAGATGGATGAAGCAACAAGTTCTGCAATTTTATTTCTTTCCTTAACTGAAACACTAGCTCCCAATTGCGCGCCTTCAGTTAATCCTGGCGCCATCTTTAAAGAACTCATAGCTGCCGTTAACTTACTTGTGAACTCTGCTGCAATCTGATTGGCAACATAGAAACGATTAGCGGCTGTGCAGGCTGCACCGCCATTGCGCATTTTTGCCAGCATTGCTCCCTTTACAGCTTCATCAACATTTGCATCTGATAAAACTAGGAATGGAGCATTTCCACCTAACTCCATGCTGCAACGAATCACACGGTCTGCAGCTTCTTTAAGAAGTACGCGACCAACCTCTGTTGAGCCAGTAAAAGATAAATTAACAACTCTTGAATCTTTTAGAATCTTGGCAATTGCAGGTCCAGTTGGTGTTGGCAGAATAAGATTTACCACACCGGCGGGAACACCTGCTCGATCTAAAATATCAACAATTGCAAGTGCAGTAAGTGGCGTCTCACCCGCTGGCTTTAAAATTACTGTGCAACCAGCCGCTAGTGCTGGACCAATCTTTCGTGTGGCCATTGCTGCTGGAAAGTTCCATGGGGTAATTAATAATGAAACACCAATTGGTTGGTGAGTTACCAGAATTCGTTTATCACCACTTGGCGCGGTTCTAAAATCACCACTGATACGAACCGCCTCCTCTGAGAACCAGCGGAAGAATTCGGCGGCATAGAGAATCTCACCTTTAGCATCACTTAATACCTTGCCATTTTCCATTGAAATAATCTTCGCTAAATGATCAGCCTCTGCCACCATAATTTCAAAAGCTTTGCGTAGAATTTCTGCGCGAACGCGCGGCGCAGTTTTTGACCAAGTTTTAAATGCTTTATCTGCAGCATCGATTGCAGCCAGGCACTGTTCATCTGATGCAGTTTCAACCTGCGCAATTACTGATTCATTACTTGGATCTGTAACGGGTAATTTGCCTGAGCCATTGACCCATTTACCATCGATAAATAGTTGAGTTTTTAACTGCATAAACATAAGCATACTCGCAGGTTTACGCTTAAAAAAGTCAACATTTTCCTGCGTATACTTATCGTTCTGAACCGATCTAAAATGCATATTTGGAGAGTGTTTTTAATTGCCTAAGTCCTGGACTGATAATGCACCAGCACCAAAGGTGCTAAAAGAGCATGCACACCTAAAGGATCCATTCTCTTACAAGATCAAACGCAAATTACTTGGAAATCCATTAAATCGTCACACACTTAGCCATCAAAGATTAAGTAAGCGCTACGGCCTAGGAATTTTATCCTCAGATTGCATCTCATCATCTGCTTATGGCTCTGAGCAAATTTTGTTAGCACTAGTACCAGCTTTTGGTTTGGCTGCATTTGCAATGTTGATGCCGATGACTGGAATAGTTCTACTAATTTTACTAATCGTTACCTTGTCTTATCGAAATGTAATTTCGGTATACACAAAGGTAGGCGGTGCTTACATAGTCTCCAGAGATAACTTTGGGCCAGTCGTTGCACAGGTTGCTGCAGTTGCATTGATGCTGGATTACATCGTGACCTTAGCGATTCAATCAGCAGCCGGAGTCGCTGCAATTGTCTCTACCTTCCCAGAGCTTGCCCCATGGAAAATACATATGACATTAGTTGTCATAGTTTTACTTACTTATGGAAATCTTCGCGGCGTTAAAGAGGCTGGCAAGGCATTCGCGCTCCCTACATACCTTTTCGTTGGCTCAATGTTAATTGTCTTTATAGCTGGAATTTATCGCGAGGTCACTGGCAGTTTGCCGCAATTAGATGTAAATCAACCAGGCGCTGTAGAGGTTGGACAAGCACAAGGATTATTAAGTTTTGCAGCAATCTTTATTTTGCTTCGCGCGTTTGCAAATGGTGGCTCATCTTTAACTGGACTTGAGGCGATCTCTGATGGTGTTGCACTATTTAAAGAGCCAGAACATGTAAACGCCCGGCGCACATTGGTAATCATGAGCACCATCTTGGGATCTCTCGTTTTAGGTGTTTCCTACTTTGCTCACAAAATCTATGCCATGCCATATGAATCTGGAACGCCAACTGTAATTTCACAGATTGCAAAAACTATCTTGGGCGATAGCGCTATCGGAAGTGCCTTTTTCATAGTGGTTCAAGCCGCAACGATGTTGATCTTATTTGCTGGAGCTAACACAACTTATAGCGCATTCCCATTATTAGTTAACTTTGTTGCATCCGATGGCTACCTACCAAGATGGCTTACAAAGCGCGGGCATAAGCTTAATTTTTCAAATGGCATCATCCTGCTAACAGTTACTGCAATGATTTTAGTTCTTATCACAAGAGCATCAGTTGAACACTTAGTTGCCTATTACGCACTTGGCGTATTTACTGCATTTACTTTATCTGGCCTTGGTATGGCAAAGCACGCATCAACCCATAGAGACAAAGGGTGGAGATTTAAATTCTTTATTAATGGTTTATCTGGTGCTATCTCACTAGTTGTAGTAATTATCTTTGCCGTTGTTAAATTTAATCAAGGCGCTTGGGTAGTTGTTGTAATAACTCCAGTTTTAGTTACCGCCTTCTTGCGCCTTCGCAATCAATACACCCGGGAGCAAAAAGCACTTGATGTGAATATCCAAAGCGCAAGAGCAACATCAATGACTAGACATGATGTAACAGTATTAATTGATAATTTTGATCTAGCCACAATTGGCGCGATCAGATACGCCAGGTCTTTAAAGCCAAGAAATCTCTCAGCGGTTCACTTTGTAATTGATGATCTGCGCGCTGAGGCACTAAGTGCTGAGTGGGCAAAGAATGAAGCTTGTGCGGATGTGCCACTTGAGCTAATTGATTGCCCAGATCGACGCCTGGCAAATGCTGCAGTTGATTACGCAATCAGGGCAACTGCTGAAAATGATGTCGAGTTAACTCTGTTGCTGCCACGCAGGTCTTACTCGAAGTTCTTGGGCTGGTTACTACATGATCAAACCGCTGAAGATATTGCTAGGCCGATCTCTCAACTAGAGCGAGTAGTTGCGACGATTGTGCCATTTGATGTTGAAAAAATAATCTCTGGCCATGCAGTACTTGCTACCCCCGCTACAAAAGAGGGTAAGAAAACTATTTCACAAAAAAAAGCAGAACCAATTCGTGCTCAAAGTAATTTAATTAAACCAGCAATTACTACTGTGCAAGGTGGCAAAGAAAGTGTTAGCCATTACGCTGAAAATGTATTGCCGATCGGAAGTATCACCTGGCGAAAACGTGCACATGTGCAAGGCAAGGTAAGCTCAATTAAGTCAGCCCCGGCTGATTCATCACCACTAGTTGAGGTAGAAGTTTGGGATGAAACTGGCGGTGTAACACTTCAATTCTTAGGACGTAGAGAAATTACTGGCCTAGATGTTGGCTCTGAAATTAGGGCTGAAGGTATGGTTGGTGAAAACAACGGAAATCTAGTTATTTTAAACCCATCTTATGAGTTATTGATTTAACGTTTTTTCTCAAAGAAATCACTTAGTAACAAAGCGCAATCTTTTTCTAGGACACCAGTTATAACCTCAACCTTATTTAGACTGCGTGGATCCCTGATTACATCCCACACCGAGCCAACGGCGCCAGCCTTTTCATCCCAAGCTCCAAAGACCAATCTTTTAAAACGAGACTGAGAGATAGCACCAGCACACATTGCACATGGCTCCAGTGTGACAATTATTGTTAAATCATCCATACGCCAATTATTTAACTTAGCTGCTGCCATTCGCATTGCCACAATCTCAGCATGTGCAGTTGGATCATTATTCACTTGCCGCAAGTTATGACCAGTACCCAAAACTTCACCAGCTTCATTAACAACCACAGCACCTACTGGCACATCACCCTTACCGGCAGCATCCTTTGCTAATGAAATAGCTTGCTGCATTAAAGATTCAAAGTTCAATTATTAAATTCAGCTAACTTATTTAATTGATCACCAAATCCTAAGCGGTTGGCAATTGCTTCAAGTGCTTCATCTGGGTAGAGCTCTGGGTCTTCTAAAATAATTAGCAGCTCCATCTCATCAACACCGAGATCACTCAGCAAATCTAAATCACCAGCTGGTGCGGGTTCATCCTCCTCCTCAGGAAAATCTAAATCCATAACTTCAACGAGTTCTGATGCAACATAGTAATCAAGTGCGTAGGTAACATCACTAATCATCATTCGCATTTGATCACCAAGCATGCGCGCAATAATTACAAACTCATCCTCGATTGCAATCATGGCGATAGCGCCACCATTTGTTTGTTGCGCCTTTAGTGAGTCGATCACGATGCCAATATCTCGAGTTTCAACTAAGCCAGATGTGGTCCAACGGCCATCTTCATGCCAAGCAATAACTCCAAAATCAACTGCCATTTAGATCACACCCCTTTGCCCACTCTGTAGTGCCCTATTCAATCTCACATCCCACTTTACGGTGTTAATTCTCTCGTTTTATTGGATGTATGGACAAGGGCTTGTAGAGTAATTATGTGAAGATTCATATCGCAGACCATCCACTAATCACCCACAAATTAACTGTGCTGCGCGATGAGCGCACAGACTCACCAACCTTTAGAAGGCTTACGGAAGAGATAGTTACCTTGCTGGCGTATGAGGCAACTCGTGAGGTAAAGGTTGAATCTGTAAATGTAAAGACACCTGTTGCTATGGCGCAAGGATTGCATTTAGCTAAACCAAAACCAGTAGTTGTTCCAATTTTGCGTGCAGGACTTGGAATGCTTGAAGGTATGTCACGCCTAATCCCAACAGCTGAAATTGGATTCTTAGGCATGGTCCGCGATGAAAAAACTTTGCAGGCAACTACATATGCAAATAGATTGCCAGAGGATTTAACTGGGCGCCAGTGTTATATCTTGGATCCAATGCTTGCAACAGGTGGCACATTAGTTGCTGCAATTGAGTTCTTGTTAGCAAAGGGTGCAACAGATATCACTGCAATTTGTATCTTGGCTGCACCTGAAGGAATTGCAGTCCTTGAGAAAGCTTTTGCTAATTCAAAGGTTGCAATTAAATTAGTAACTGGCGCACTCGATGAAAGATTAAATGAGCACGGCTACATCGTTCCTGGTTTAGGAGATGCCGGCGATCGCCTGTACGGTGTTGTTTAAATGGCAAGTACAAGTCCAGGATATGGAATCACAATCCGTGTTGAAGGCCCTGCTTCCGCGCAACCAGTAGCTGAAATTACCCAGGCAATTCTCGCAGCTGGTGCGTCAATTACCGCATTAGATGTTGTTGAATCTGTTTTAGATCGCGTTGTTATAGATGTAACTTGTGATGCGATAGATGCTGAACATGCTGAAGCAGTAACTGCAGCAATCTCAGCAAATCCAAATCTAGTAGTTCGCAAAGTTTCAGATCGAACCTTTTTGCTTCACTTAGGTGGAAAAATTGAGATTGTTTCAAAGGTGCCATTAAAGACCCGCGATGATCTATCTCGTGCCTACACACCAGGTGTTGCGCGAATTTCACAAGCAATTGCGAAGGATCCAGCAGATCTTCGCCGCCTAACAATTAAGCGAAACACAGTCGCAGTTGTTACAGATGGCTCAGCTGTTTTAGGACTTGGCAATATTGGACCAGGCGCAGCTCTTCCAGTGATGGAAGGAAAGGCTGCCTTGTTTAAAAGATTTGCTGATGTTGATGCTTGGCCAGTTTGTTTAGATACCCAAGATGTTGATGAGATTGTTCGAACCGTGCAAATTATCGCACCGGTTTATGGTGGTATAAATCTTGAAGATATTTCAGCGCCGCGTTGTTTTGAAATTGAAGCAAGATTGCGAGATATATTAGATATTCCTGTCTTTCATGATGATCAGCATGGAACCGCAATTGTTGTTTTAGCAGCTCTTACTAATGCTTTAAAACTAGTTAAAAAAGAGTTATCAGATGCTCGAATTGTTTTAAGTGGAGTTGGCGCAGCTGGAACTGCAGTTGCCAGATTATTAGTTGCTAAAGGCGCTAGACACATTATTGGTTTTGATAAGGATGGCTTAGTTGCTGAAAATAATGGCGAAAATGATCCAATGCGCCAATGGTTTATCACCAACTGTGCACCTGGTGATTTCCGTGGTGATATCCACGAAGCACTCAAGGATGCGGATGTATTTATTGGGGTAAGTGCGCCAAATGTTTTAAGTGAAGCTGATATTAAATCAATGGCAAAAGGCTCAATTGTCTTTGCACTTGCCAACCCAGATCCAGAAATTGACCCAGTAATTGCTAGAAAATACGCCGCAGTTGTTGCAACTGGAAGATCTGATCAACCAAATCAAATCAATAATGTTTTGGCATTTCCTGGAATATTCCGCGGCTTACTAGATGCGAGGATTACCAAAATTACTGATGAGATGTTGGTAGCGGCGGCTGAAGCGATTGCATCTTGTGTAAGTGATGATCAATTAAATGCAAATTTCATTGTGCCAAGTGTCTTTGACCAAAATGTGGTGCAAAAGGTGGCTGCATCTGTAAAGAAGAAATCTTGAATAACTTCGCCGCAAGTTTTGATACGCAGTTAAGCCCGATTGCACCGTTCATTTTCTACCTCGTTATCGGTATCATTATTTTTATAGAGACTGCCTTACTGGTTGGTTTCTTCCTACCTGGTGACTCATTGCTATTTAGCGCAGGGCTAGTAGCGGCTGCTCGAGATGATGTAAATGTTGTAATTCTAATTTCGATAGTTTTCTTGGCTGCTTTTATTGGCGATCAAGTTGGTTATGTAATTGGGCGCAAAGCTGGCCGGCCATACTTTCAGCGGGCAAAATCTCCGATCATGAAAAAGATGTTACTTAAGTCAGAGATCTTTTATGAGAAGTACGGTTGGTGGGCGGTTGTAATTGCCCGTTACATTCCATGGGTTCGAACATTTGTACCACCAATTGCCGGCACAGTAAAGATGAATTACTACAAGTTTTTATCTGCAAATGTTTTAGGTGCTTTTTTGTGGGGAGTTGGAATTACTTTAGCTGGTTATTACAGCGGATCACTTCCTTGGGTAAAGAGTATTTCTTATGCTCTGGCGGCCTTCTTTATTAGCGCCTCAATTATTTCAGGTGTTATTAATTACCGCCGCGAAAATCGTGACTGACCATTGGCAATAACGCCAAGATAAGTAAGCAGAATTCCGGCAATTAAGTACCAAGAAATTTCTGTTCCACTAGTTGGCGCAATTAAATCAAGTGCCAATGAACCAATTAACATCCCGCCAACGCTAAATAAGGTGAACTCTAAAACTCCCATGTGCTGAACGGCAGTTGCTGAGAAAGCTATATAAATGACACCGAGTGATCCACCGAGATAAACCCATAATGGTGCTGAGACTAGTTTTGATAAAGGCTGGCCAGTAGTTAAGTACCGAATAAAGAATAAGAAGACTAAAAAGGTTGTGCCTGTAATAAAGTTTAATTGTGAAGTTGCAAATGATTGCGTTGAGTAAACATTGATCTGAGCATTAAGTGCCCGCTGCACGCCAACCCACGTTCCGGCTAATACTGCTAGGAAGATAGCTGCTACTGAAAATGAGCTCATTGAAAATCTATCCCAGGCTGAAACAACGACTGCAATAATTGTTATAAACGCCGCAATCACTCTGCGCTTACTAACCGCATTTTTGTTGCCCCCAGATAAGCCAATCTTGTCTACGAACAATGAGATTAAGGTTTGTCCCGCTAAGGATGCAACGGTAAATAATGCAACACCTGCAATAGGCACAACATGAGTTTGCATAGCCACAAAAGAGGCGCCAAGTACTCCCGCGCCTAATTGCCAGCGCGGTAATTTCTTAGATTTAACCGCAGCAAAAATTAAACCAAAGCCGGCGCGAGTTTTCTTCCTGGAGATAACAATTAAGGTTACAAAAATTAGACCGGTGGAGAAGGAGACCATCGCAGCCTCTAGTGAATCACCTAGGCGCAGGGATAACTCACCATTGATTCTAGATTGGATCGCAATTAAGACGCCCGATAGCGCCGATAAGAGCTCTAGTCCAACCCGGTGATCTTCTTTGTATTTCTTTCTAATTTGACCGCTCCTGATAATTGATCGAAGCGGCCATTATAGAGTTTTAGAGCATTACAGCGATGGCGCAGAGTCCAATGTGACGATAAAGGTTTTTAATGTACCGCCCACTAATTCAACTACGACAGTTACTTTATCCCCTGGTACCTTCGAGCGAATGCGCACGATTGCAGATACTGCATCATTAATTTTGTAACCATCAATTGACTTGATAATCGAATTAACTGGAATCCCAGCCTTTTCAGCGCCCTTTCCAGGAGTTAGTGCACCAATTTTTGCACCAGTTCCAGTAAAGGTCGAGTCAAAGGAAACTCCAAAGATTGGTTTGGTTGATTTTCCAGTTTCAATAATCTCATTAATGATTCGCTTTGCTTGATTAAATGGAATAGCAAAACCAAGTCCAGTATTTGCAACAGCCGATCCAGTACCAAGGGAAGCTATAGCTGAATTAACTCCAACAATTCTTCCTTGTGAATCAACTAATGGGCCACCAGAATTTCCTGGATTAATCGCCGCATCCGTTTGAATTGCATCAATATATGAAGTGATACTGACTGACCCTGTTGTTACCGGACGATTTAGTGCCGAAACGATTCCACTTGTTACTGTACCGGATAAGCCAAGTGGTGAACCGAATGCAACAACGGCATCCCCAACTGCCACCGCACTTGAATCACCTTGGGCAATTACTGGAAGATTTCCTTTTTTCACGGAGACAACTGCAAGATCATATTCAGGGTCTCGGCCCACAATTGTGCCAACTAAAACATCACCATTATTTAATTCAACATCGATTGTGCCACCTGTTGCCGCATCATCAATCACGTGATTATTTGTAACAATGTAGGAGATTGAAGAGGTTGTACGAATAATTGAACCAGAGCCAGTTCCACCACCAGCTAAAGATTTAACCTCAAGTGAAACTACAGAGGGAGATACTAATTGCGCAATGCTCTTTACATTCGCACCAGTTGCTCCAATGTCAATCGCAGTGCGCCCCTTTGCACATGAACCATTTGAAGAGACAAATAGGGCTTTACTCTTATTGTCCATACAAGCTTTGACTACAGGAACAGATGGGGTATTTGCCACCGCAAACCCGCCAACACTTACTGCGCCAATTAGAAAGCCGATTAATACTTTAATGGTTGTGCTTTTCATGCTGCTCCTTGGGTGCTTAATCATTTGTTTTGATGTAATGGGCAGAGATTAATTTCTTATCTTATGAATTTTCTGAGAGGAACCTTATTACTGGCTTAGATTTAAATCATCTTGGTAGCTCATATTGCGCACAGTTGGGTCAAAAAGAGGCAGCAAGATAGCCACGGCGGTAATTCCAGCCAAGATCAGCAGGAAGTTATCTATGCCAAAGAGAACTGAAAGCGGAGCTGCAATAGCTAAACCAACTGGCTTAAATATCATCGAACCCATCGCATCAAAGGAGGAAACTCTAGATAGTGAATCACGCGGCACCTTTCGTTGTAGGGCGGTGCTCCATAAAGTTCCCCAAAGATCTAATGTAATTCCAAATAAAAATGCACCGAAAGCAATTAAAACAAGTGATTGCGGCCTCGCCATTGTCCAAATGTAAAAAGTAATCGTAAAAGAGGAGAGCATTAAAAATCGCATCGGAAATTTTGGTTTGATCTTTAGTGCGATAAGTGCGCCAACAATCAAACCGGCCGACTCTGATGTAATGACTAATGACCAAGATTTCGGCCCATTAAAGTGCTCAAGTGCAATCAAAGGACCTAACACGCTCTCAGCCGCAGCCCAACACATAACAATAAATGAGAACGAAACAACAATTACAACAATCCAGCGAAATGATCTAAAGACCTGCCAGCCATGTTTTAAATCATCAAAAACAGTATTTTCAGTTACCTCAGCCCTTGGTGTTACATGCCTGAATGTAAAAATCATGACACCAGAGACAAAAAATGAGATGGCATCAATAGCTAGCGCTGTTGCCGCGCCAAAGCCACTTACTAAAAATCCAGCAGAAGCTGCGCCAAGAATAATTCCAGCATTGGCAACTAATGAGTTAATTGCATTTCCTTTTTGCAGCGCCTCCTCTGGTAATACTGAAGGAAGTACACCAGCAAAGGCGGGCCAAAAAACTCCCCACAAAATTCCGAAGGCGCCATTTACTAAAATCAAAACAAGTAGTGGAACATCACCGATTGCAAAGAAGTAAACCTGGATAAATAGGACTAGTCCAGCCAACATATCCGTTAAGCCAACCATCCGCGCTCTGCCGTACTTATCTGCAATCACCCCGCCAAATGGCGCCATTAACAAAAAGCAGACAGCTGTTGAACCTAGCGCGATACCAAGTAAGTTTGCTGATCCATTTGGTAGCGCTAATACGCCAAATGCGATTGCAATTGGACCAAGGCCATTTCCGTAATTAGAGATAAACCTTGCTATAAACAGGCGCTTTACATACTTGTGCGCAAGCACCTCTTTAACCAACATTTATTGCGCTATTCACCTTTTGCTAAATTAATTCTTTAGCTGTTGTAATTTCATCTAGAAAATCTAAGTCTGGCTCCACGCCAATACCAGGGCCAGTTGGCACTGTTAAATAGCCATCATCCATTACAAATGGTGTTGTTATATCTTGCTTAAAGTAACGAGAAGATGCAGACGTGTCCCCTGGCAGAGTAAAGCCAGGAAGCGCAGCTAACGCTAAATTTGCAGCGCGGCCTATACCTGTCTCTAGCATGCCACCACACCAAACAGGGATTTTCTTATCAAGGCAAAGATCATGGATCTTCTTTGATTCAATGTATCCACCAACTCGGCCTGGTTTAATATTTATAACTGTTGTTGCTTCAAGTGCAAGTGCATCCTGAGCTGATTGCAAAGAGATTATTGATTCATCTAAGCAGATCGGAGTCTTTACCTCTTTAGCCAGCATTGCATGACCCAAAATATCGTGTTCATCTAATGGTTGTTCAATTAGTAATAAATTAAACTCATCTAATTTAGCTAATAGCTTTCCGTCACTTCGTGAATACGCTTGGTTTGCATCTACTTGCAATGGAATGTCAGGGTAGATCTGCCTAATGGTTTTTACCGCTTCATAATCCCAGCCTGGCTCTATCTTTAACTTAATCCGGCGATAGCCAGCATCAACATAAGATTTAACCTCTTCCACTAATTCATCTAAATTATTGGCAATTCCGACTGAAACACCACACTCAACCTTGGTTTTAGTCGCGCCTAAGTACTTAGCTAAAGAAATGCCTTGATCCTTTAATTGCGCATCTAAAATTGCAGTTTCAAGGGCTGCCTTGGCCATCTGCCCACCAAGAAATGGTTTTAAAACAACCGGCACATCCTCAGCCGTAATTGAGGGTTTATCACGCAGTGCTGAAATCAAAAATCTCTTCATGAAATCTAGACAGCCAATCACATACTCCGGTGAGTACAACGGCTCAGACATTGCAACACATTCAGCCCAGCCAGCTGTGCCATTTTCATTTGTAACTTTTACCATTAAAACTTCACGACTTGTTTGGGTGCCAAATGAGGTTCTAAATGGCCGCACCAATGGCAGATGAATGGTTCTTAACTCTATTTCATGCAATTTCATATCCGCACAACATATTCACTATTCGCTGAAAAGCCAACTACTTGGCCTCCTTTAGATAGTGCATTAGTAAATTGTTCACGCACTTTATGGCGCCATCTAAGATTCTCCGCTATATCTCTCTCACGGATTGCAACGATATCTTCAGGAATTTCAATCAAGATATCATTTGGCTCTGCGGTGATTATCTCTTTACGAGGTATTGGCTCACTACCTTTCACCTTCCAACTTGCTAGTAATCGATCTGACACATCGCCAGCATTTAGGGCATCTGGCATATCCCCATAGAAATTTGGGTAGTACGCAGAAATATCAGCACCAAGCTTTAAAAGATTTAATTTGGCATTGCGCTTTACCAATGGATCAAAGGTCCAAGTTATTTCTCTATATTCGTTTTTCTTCGCCCAATGCCACTGATCAATTTTTAACAAGTAACCAATGCCTTTATCTCGATGCGAACTCATCACAGCGGTCATGTGTGAGTGAAGATGTAGGCCGCCTGTTGTTGCTGGAAATGCAAAAGCAGCCCCAATACACTGACTCCCAATAAATGCTCCAGATAAGTACGCGCCACTATGAACCATCGCCTGTAATAGATTTGGTGTTATCTCAGTGCCAGCATCCATTGCCCAGGTGTGATCAAATACTGCGCGACCAAGGTTTTGCTCGTCAACGCTCACAAGCGGCATGATAATTATCTCTGAACTCACCTGTTTATCTTAAAGCAATAATGGTAATCGCCCAATAAAGTTATATCCATGCCTGATCTAGAGAAGAATAAACAATTAGCCAGAGATTTCTTTGAACAAATATGGAACCAAGGCGATGAATCTGCCATAGATAGATTTATTGCAGAGGATGCTGCTGGAAATGATCCTAAGTTTGGTGTTGGCCGTGAATCTTTTCGTTTGCAATGGCGTAAGTGGCGAGAAGCGTTTCCAGATATTAATTTTTCAGTAGAGGAAATCATTGCCGAAGGAAATACAGTTAAAACAAGATGGCATTTAACTGGAACTCACAAAGGTGAATACCTTGGTCAGCCCGCTACCGGAAATAAGATTGGAGTAGATGGCGTTAGTATCGATCGAATTGATAACGGGATGGTTGTTTCAGGATTTGACGCTTGGGATTCACTTGCTTTCCAGAAGCAAATTAATATCATATAGAAACTTTACTTAATTTAGTTTATTTTAGTGACATCAAAATCTTTTTCTCATTATCATCTAAATCTATTCCTAAACTAGTAAAAACATTTATTACGGTTGGTACGCCAATTAACCTCATTGTTGCAAAGGGACCGAGTGGAAAGTTGCACCCAGACTGCATTATTTCATCAATTTCTATTGTTGAAAGTTCACAATCCATTTTTAGATTCAGTGCTTGCTTTAAATACGGAAATAGAAGTTTGTTTAATACAAAGCCGTGTTGATCTGGAACATAAAAAATTTTTCGCTGTAGTTGATTCAAAACAATAATGATCAACTCTTTTTCTTCAGATGATAAATTCTTGGCTAATACAACTTCTACTAGGTTTAGTTTTGACATTGGGTTGGAAAAATGTGCAATTTGTAACCTAGAAGGATTGCTTAATGTTGCAGAAAGTTCAGCTAAAGTAAATGTTGAAGTACAGGAAGCTATAAGAGAATCAGATGATTTAAAAACCTCCTTGTAGTATTTCAATTTAATCTCTTTTACTTCTGGGAGACATTCGAAAATCAACCCACATGGCGACAGTTTCGATACCTCTTCTGTAAAATTAATTAAGCTTAATAAATTATCAGCGCTTGAGGTATCGCTATATGTATTGAATTCTTTAAGGGCAAGTTCTTTGTTTCTGGTTAAGACCGTTACTTGAAAATGTGATTTGGCGAGCAACTTGACTAGTTGCTTTCCCATGACCCCTGTTCCAATTACGCCAATTTTCATTTATGTTCCAACATTATTTTGTATGTTACATTTCTAATTAAGGAGTACATTGTCTATCCACTCTATAATGTCTTTAACTGGTATCCCGTAACCAAATACTTCTAATACGCCTAAATTTTTCAAGGCAATTACTTCTTCTGACCTAATTACCCCGCCGATAAACAGAGGAATTTGGTCAAGATCATTTGACTTCATTTGCTCAATCAAATTACTAACATGCTCCATTTGTGAACCAGATAAAATTGAGATTCCAATAGCGTCAACATCCTCCTGGATAGCTAAGTCCACAATTTGCCTTGAAGAACGATGAAGTCCTGAATAAATAACTTGATACCCAGAAACTCTAAGGTAGTTAATTATAATTTTTATTCCACGATCATGGCCGTCTAGTCCAAGTTTGCCCAACAATATTTTCTTACTATTGCGCTTTGTTTCAATTAACATTTTTTTCCCCTGTGATGTTATGAATCTCGTCGTATAATTCAAGAATTCCTTGTTTATTTCTAGCGCTTCCCAGCAATACTTTTTTACTGGTCATCTGATCTGGGCTAAGGCTATTCTTTAACATTACTGCTTGAATTGCAGCCTCCGTAGATTGAATATCATTTTTGTTTACAAAAAAAATATCTGCCAGATCTAAATTGTCAGACTTCAGTACCTGAACCCAATCTTCATTTAAATTGTTTGGAATACTTACAACAACATCGGCAAATTTCTTGAAATTTAAGTTGTTTTGATCTGCTCCAATGGCCTCCAGGTATATATCTTCGAATTCCAGATATCTGAAAAGATTCAAAATGGATTTTATTTTTATTGAATCTTCCAAGTTACTTTGGCTAAATGCTGCAGACCGAAGAAAAACTCCCTTAGCGGGATAATCTAGGTTCAACCTTAAGCGATCTCCAAGAAATGAACCACCAGATATTGATGATCGTGGATCGAGCATTAAAACCGCCACGCTTTTACCTTTATTCAAGGATATATTGATTAATTCATTTAGCACTGATGATTTACCAACTCCTGGAGCGCCAGTAATGGATGTAATGTTGATCTTGTGTTTATTTTTGATTTTTGTAAACTTTAAATTATTGTTTTCAATTTTTGAAATAAATCTAGCTATGCTTGAAAAGTCTGTTTTATCTCTCGGAATTCCGTGTTTCCAATTTATTGGATTCAATGCTTCAATTTTGCATAGAATTGGAGTAAAGGATTGAAAAACTCTGGATTTGTTTAAAAATTTACTCATTTGATCCTTTACAATATACCAATTATGGATAATTTAGATCTTCCTTCGGGTTTGTTTCCGTATTCATCAGGAATTTATCCCGGAATGTACGAAACTTCGCCGTGGAAGATTCGACAATATGCTGGTTTTGGCACTGCATCTGAAGCCAACAAGAAATTCAAGGAAATAATAAAACAGGGTGGAGATGGCATATCTATCGCATTTGATCTTCCGACCCAAATGGGTCTTGACCCAGATTCAGAGCTAGCCATATACGAAGTAGGAAAAATTGGTGTTTCCATCAACTCTGTTGATGATATGCGAAATCTTCTTAAAGAGATTGACATAAGCACAATTACTGTTTCAATGACTATAAATGCAACTTCCGCAGTTCTTATTTTAATGTATCAAATAATAGCCGAAGAAAGAAGTATTGATTTAAAGGAACTTAAAGGTACGATTCAAAATGATATATTAAAGGAATTTATTTGTAGGTCAACCTATATTTTCCCCATTAAAGATTCATTGAGATTAACTACAGATGTTTTTGAATATTGTGCAAAGGAGTTGCCTAATTGGAATCCAATATCTGTTTCTGGTTATCATTTTGCAGAGGCAGGAGCAACATCAGCTCAAGAAGTAGCTTTTGCAATATCAAATGGGATGGAGTATCTCGAGAATGCCAGATTAAAAGGACTAGATATTGAAAAATTAGCTACAAAATTTACATTTTTCTTTGCAGCTAAAACGAATTTTATTGAAGAAATAGCAAAGTTTAGAGTTGCAAGAAAATTATGGGCTGAATTACTAAAGAAAAGATACAATTTTAACAATGAAAAAGCTTTGAAGATGAAAATTCATGCCCAAACTGCAGGCTCGCAACTTACTCCATTTTATATTGAAAACAATATCATTAGAGTAACTTTACAAAGCTTGGCCGCAATTTTAGGCGGAGTGCAGTCTTTACATACGAATGGTTTTGATGAAGCAAGGTCAATTCCTTCACCTGAATCCACGCAAATTGCGATCAATACTCAGAAAATAATTATGCAAGAAACAGGTATTTTGAATTACATCGACCCTATTGGAGGTTCCAGGGAAATAAAGATTGAAATGTTGGATTTGGAGCAGAAAGTTATGGATATTATCAAAGACTTAGACAAAATTGGCGGAGTAACAAAAAGTACAGAAGCCGGTTACCAAAAGTCATTAATTGAAGAAAGTTCTCTTAAGAATTTTATTGGAAATGAAACAAACAAAACTAACATTGTCGGTTCTGAAAATCCATTAGTCGAAAGTACAATATTGAATATAAACCAAGTTCAAGTTAAAAGTTTTGACTCTCCCAGTGTGGATTTAGACAGAGAGGTTTCCGCTGAGTTGAAAAAATCTTTAAGTGACTTAAAATTAAAGGCAAAGTCAGATCAAAATATTCTCTATTTTATGAAAAATAGTTTACTTTTAGGAGCTACAGTGTCAGATGTTTGTAACAGCTTACGCGAGGTTTGGGGAGAATTTAAACCTAATTAGTTTTCCATTGCAGTAAGGCAACGCCCCAGACCCAGCCAGATCCAATAGCTGCAAAGCACACAAATTCTCCAGATTTAATAGACCGAAACTTTCCAGAGTCAAAAAAAACGGAAGGAATAGATGCGCTTGCGGTATTTCCTCGATGATTTAAATTTCTATATATTGAGTTCGGTTCAACTCCTAAGCGTTCTTCAACTTTATCTAAAACAACTTTGCTAGGTTGATGAGTGAAAAAATGAGATATTTGTGATGGAAGCAGATTATGTTCATTACAAATTTCCAAAATTGCATCAGGTATTTTTTGAACTGCATTTTTGGTCACTTCTTTAGCATTTTGCTTAAACTTACCCTCCAATCTAGGTGTGTGAAAATCACTCCAATTCTTTCCATCTGCATAAAGGTTCACGGCAAATAAACTATTAGATTCTGTTTTTTTTATCATTATCGCAGCAGCCGCGTCACCAAAGAAAACACAATCTCTTTTTGTGAAATCTGTAATTTTTGAAAACTGATCAGCTCCAATTACCAAGAAATTCTTTCCAGAACCGCTGTTTGCTAAAGCTGCAACCATACCTAAGGCATAAACAAATCCTGCGCAAACGGCCTGAATATCAAAGGCTGGGCAACTTTGCCTTGCACCGATACTCCCATGGACAATTGCAGCCATTGATGGATTTACAAAGTCTGGTGTTGATGTTGCAATAATGATGCAGTCTACATCTTGTGGAGTTAATCCAGAGTCTTCAATACAGTTTTTTGCAGATTCGATACATAAACTTAATAAGGTTTCCCCATTACTTAAATGGGCTCTTGATTTTATTCCTAGATTATCTTCAACCCACTCTTTCGTTTCTGGCCAGATATCATCATTACCCACAGTTAGTGAAGGTACGCTCAAGTTTGCACCTATTACTTGTAACCCGAAAGTCTTTATTTGCATTTTTCTTTTTCTTAATTCTTATTTTCATTGTTTTCGTTTAAATACAATTCCTCTATTTTAATCAGATCTTTACTTCTTTCTTTAATTTTCCTAGCTGGAATGCCAATGTATACACCCCAAGGTTCCGTACTTTTGTTCACCAAACTCATTGCTCCAATTGCACAACCTTCCATTATTTCCACGCCAGGAAAAATTGTGCTGCCTGCTCCTACGATTACATGTTTGCCTATTATAACTTCCGCGTGCTTAACATTAGTAAATTTTTTTGGAATAGTTGCGTTAGTCAAAGCGTAACCTGAATAATCATCTGAACTTGAAAAAATTCTTGAACCTGCCGCGATCCCTACAAAATCCGCAAGAGTTACAGTTGCGACTGGAGCAGCAATTGAACAATTTACGGTGATGTGAACATTATTTCCAATAATTACATTGTCTGAGATAACACAATAATCATCGATTCTAGAGTTATTCCCTATAGATATTTTTGATGGATTGTAAAATCGTGAATCCGCGCTTATCTTTACATTTAATCCAATAGATTTAAATCCAATGCTTTTGACCTCATTTTCATCTAAAAACATTCCTGAATGATACCATCGAGATTGCTCGGGTTCTTATTACTTGGGGGTTTTATCAATAGTAGTTAATTTGAGCACAGATACCCGACACATTGTCAAACTAATGTTGCATAAAGGATTTTATGAAACTAAAGATGCTGTTCCTCAGCAATCTAAATTATAAATCAAATATTCATGATTTATACCTACATCCCATCGGAGAGTTCATTTCTGACCAGATCCGTGATCAACAGATTCACTATGAATTGGAATTACTAACGAAAATTAGATTTTTGGTCAATTATTCCTGTTTTATAGATATTGGAGCAAACATAGGAAATCATAGTAATTACTTCTCATTTTACGGTGCGCACGGATGGGCTTTTGAGCCAAATGCAGCAAATTACAAACTACTTTGTTTAAATGCATTAAATTTTTCAACAGTTAAAGCCGCATTGGGCGACCACCAGTCCAAAGTAGAATTATTCACATTTCGTAAAGCCATGGGAAATTCTCATGTAGCAGGCTCAATAAATATTAGCTCTGCAGGGGAAATATCTGGAACCGAGATTGTTGATCTACGCAAATTGGATGATTTTGATATTTCTTGTGCCACTCTAGTAAAAATAGATACGGAAGGGCTTGAAATTGAAGTATTGAGGGGTGCCAAGCACACATTAGATAAATTCTCTCCAGCCTTATGGATAGAAGTTCATGAAGATGTTAATCTTATGAAATCGAATGCTAGGTACTTAAGAGTAGACATAATGACAACAGTTATAGAAAATGGATATTTTTTCTACTATAAATTGGATAACACTAACTATCTTTTTTCTAAGAAACGAAGATTGTTTATGCGTAGAATTTCATTAGGTTGATTAGCCAAATCAACTTACATGGTGCGCCCGCAGGGATTCGAACCCCGAACCTTCTGATCCGTAGCTGGCCAGTAAATCTGAGCTTTTAGTTCCCTAAAACTCACCTTTACTCGCCTATCTTTCAGACTGTGCTTACGCCCAATCAGAAAGTCAAACGCTCTATCCGTTGTCCTTCAACATAAATTATATCTAGCCAATCCTTTTCAAACAAGAGCTACTATGAGATGATTTTTTAATGAAACGTCTTGGGTTAACTTTGGCAGTGGTAGTTACTTTTATTTCTAATTCAATATTTTTTCCAAGTAGTGCAGCCGCAGGAGAAATGAGTACGTCTGGCGTGACTGTTACCTGGTCAGATTCCCTATATGAAGTACCTGCCACAAACACACACAGCACTGGAAATTATAAATTTAATTACAGCGTTCCAAACGGCATTCTATTCGGCGCACTGACAGTTACTAATGGATATGGAGACGTGCTCAATGCGGCTGGGCTATCTACAAAGTTTTATGGAAATAAAGGTGCAAACTCTGGAACTGTTACTGTAAAGATTTTTAATTCAGTAAATAAGCCATTGGACTGGTCTGGTACTGAGGTTTGTTTATCTGTAACATTAAAAGCAGGTGCAGGAGAAACATCAACCTGTAAACCCATAACTTTTCTAAAACGAGGTGTTGCTACTTCATCGAAACCAACAACTTCAGCCAGTAAAACTCCTGTATCGAAGCCAACATCAATTACCTGCATAAAAGGAACTTCTACGGTCAAGGTAACGGAAGTAAATCCCGTTTGTCCATCTGGATATAAGAAGAAATAACCGACATTTAATAAGTATGACCCCGGGTATTTAAATTTAGCTCAGACAGAGTATGTACACCCGTTCTACAAATTTCTCCTAAAGTTAATTTACGTAATAGGGTTTGATTATGACGCGAAGAATAAAAATTGTAACCCTTGCAATAATTTTATTAGTTACATTAACTCCTTCTGTTATTGCAGATAATGCCAACCCACCAAAATTGGTTTCGGTTGAACAAGTAACATCTGGTTCGTATTCAATTGGAGATGTAGTTACTTTTAGGATCAATTACACGGGAGGAAATCCTGGAATACAAAGTGTCACAATTCGAGGAGCAGGTTCTAATCAAACCTGTTTAGCTTCAGCAACAAATCTACAAAACAACGGTAGTGACGGCTATGAATTGGTTTGGAATAAAGATAAAAATGCAAAGCATATATTTTTAGATCCAATCGAGATCTCAGCCATCGTTGTGCCCTGTAAACGAACAAATGGCTTCTACACAGGATTAACAATTGTTGACGAAACTGGCCTACAAGATATTGTCAATAATTATGATTATTATGGTAGTAATCGAATTGCAAACCTTAAAATTGAAGTTAAACCTTCTGATTTATTCACACCACTAGGTGTAATTAAACCAGCCAAAATCAAAGATTCGATTTCAATTAAGAAAATTCCCAAAAATCCCAAGGCGAACACTAAATATGAATTACCAAAATTCACTCAAGGCGGCGTTCCAGTTTTGTTTGGTGGAAGCGGATCCTGCCTAATAAGCAAGACAACCTTCCAAGAAGACTTGGGCGGAACGTTGCAATTTACAAAAGCTGGATATTGTAAATTGTTTGTAATGGTCTTAGAGACTGATAAATACCTATTTCCTACTTTTGAAGCAAATGTAAAATTTCCTATAGCTAAATATCAAACGGTAATTGGAACTTATCAGGTAAAGAAATAATTCAGGATCTGAATTCTGATTACTAGATCAGACTGTCAGATTAGAAGTTCGGTTTTACGTTTAATCCCTAAGTGCGCCCGTAGGGATTCGAACCCCAAACCTTCTGATCCGTAGTCAGATGCTCTATCCGTTGAGCTACGGGCGCAATCTTTAGAGCGAGCCGAAGTCTAGCGATTTATCAGGCTCGCCCCAAACTTATCAAACGCTTCCAATCAACCTCTTTTATGCGGGGTTTCCCATGTGGTTCACCAGAAAGTATTTCTGAAGCATTGATCTTTTCCCATCCAGCTTGATCAATTATTTCGTGCCCAGATTTTAACAAATCAGTGATTCCATTACTTTCTTTTGGATCTTTTAACTCTGAGATTAATAAATCAACTACATCTGATGCATCACTTTTATTAGTTCCAATTACGCCATTTGGGCCTCGCTTTGCCCAACCAACAACATAAAGATTGTGCTCAACCTTTCCGCCAATGTTGGTAATTCGCCCACTTTCAACTGGAACTCCCGCAAAATCTCCAACCTCATAACCGATTGCAGAAATTACTAAACCGCACTTAATTGAGAAGGTTTTTCCGGTAGAGATGATTTTGTCATCTGATTCAACCTGATTGATTCCGAATATTACCTCCTCAACTTTTCCATTGCCTTTGATTTCGAGGGGTGTAGCAAGGAACTTAATCTCTAATTTTCGAGCAACACCTTTTTTCTCATGCTCTGCTATTAATCGCATCGCTGCTAAATTATTCCTTAATTCTTTATCAATCTCACCAGATGCTTCAGCGCGTGCTTGTGCTTTCTCGATCTCATTTAGGTCGATATAAACATCGGTATGTTCTAACTTTGGTAGATCGCGCAACTCTGGTGATGTAAAAGATGCGTGTTCTGGCCCGCGGCGTCCACAAATTATTACCGTTCGAATTTTACTCTCATGTAATTTTGCGAGCGCATGTGTTGCAGTATCAGTTGGATCAAGCTCGGCTGGATTCAAAGCAAGCATCCGAGCAACATCCATTGCTACATTTCCGGCTCCGATTACTACTGCTGTGTCACTGGATAAATCAACCTCAACCTCGGTGTAGTCGGGGTGGGCGTTATACCAAGGCACAAATTGCGCAGCTGATAATGAGTTCGCTAAATCCTCACCAGCAATACCTAATTTCTTGCCGATTGTTGATCCAGTTGAAAGAACTACTGCGTCATACTTATCGCGGAGCTCTTTAATGGAGACATCTTTACCGATTTCAACATTTGCAAATAATCTAAAGTTTGGCTCTTTTGCTATTTTTTCAAAGACCTTTGCAACTGTCTTTATCTTTGGATGATCTGGTGCAACACCACTTCTTACTAATCCCCATGGGGTTGGCAAGCGTTCAATCATGTCGATTTGAAAGGTTAGTTCATCGGTTTGGGCATTTTGTAATGCATGTGCGGTGAAGTAACCGGCTGGACCTGCTCCAACAATTGCAATTCTAAACAACATGATTTAATGATTAAAGTTATGAACTAATTTTTGTAACATATCGAAATAAGTACTTTTTTGACCAATAATGCTCCTTCTCACCTCTTCGACTGTTACCCACTTGTTTCTTAAAGCAACTTCTTCTGGACTACCAACTAGAAGACCTGTATGTTGCTCAATTGTTCTAATAAAAATGCTTGCGTCAAGCATTGAGTCTGATGTTCCAGTGTCTAACCAAAATGTGCCTCTTGGTAACTCTAATGCTGTGAGCAAATTGTCTTTATTATAGGAAGCCAAGAGATCAATTATCTCATATTCACCCCGATTAGACATTGATAAATTCTTAGTTCTTTCAACCACGCTGTTATCAAAGAAGTACAGACCAGTTATAGCTAAGTTAGATCGTGAGTTTTGTGGTTTTTCTTCAAGTGATTCAATTACGCCATCTAACATGTGCACCACACCGAACCTACTTGAATCCTCCACTTGTTTAATAAGAATATGGGAACCTTTATGGGAACTTTCAATTGAACGCAAAAGAGACCCAAATCCAGTGCCATGAAAAATATTGTCACCAAGGGCTAAAACCACCGAATCGTCTTTTATAAAGGATTCACCTATTACAAAAGCTTGCGGAATTCCATTTGGGGAATCTTGGACTGCGTACTCAATGTTAATGCCAAATGTTTCACCGTTGGAAAGTAAGTTTTGATAAATTTCAAGATCCCTTGAAGTAGATATTAAGAGGATTTCTTGGACGCCAGCAAGCATTAAATTACATAAAGAATAATAGATTAGAGGTTTGTCGTACACCATCATAAAATGTTTTGATATCGACTTCGTAGCCGGGCCAAGTCTCGAGCCAGCCCCTCCAGCAAGCAAAATTCCTTTCATTCTCTCCTTCACAAAACGTTGACTATATCTAATGGTTATCACTACTCTACTGGAATTATGCGAAGAAGTTTACTAATTACTGGTGGGGCTGGATTTATGGGCTCAAATTTCGCGATTACGGCTGCAAAGGCTTTCCATAAATATGACATTACTATTTTGGATGCCCTAACTTATGCCGCAAATTTAGATAATCTCGAAAAAATTAATGGTGAATTCAAATTTGTGCTTGGAGATATCCGAAATCAAGAATTGGTAGACGCGTTAGTAGCAGAAAATGAGATAGTAGTAAATTTTGCAGCGGAAACACATAATGATAATTCATTAACTGGACCTGATATTTTTATTGAAACAAATATTATAGGAACCTATAATTTGTTGAAATCAGTAAGAAAATTTAGCTCTAGATTTCACCAAGTTTCTACTGATGAAGTATTCGGGGACTTGCCTTTAAATTCTAGCGAGAGCTTTACAGAAGAATCCCCATTCAAACCTTCTAGCCCTTATTCAGCTAGTAAAGCTTCCGCAGACTTGCTAATTAGGTCCTGGATACGTTCGTATAACATAGAAGCAACAATTTCACACTCCAGCAATAATTTTGGCGAAAATCAATTCCCTGAAAAATTCATCCCAAATGCGATCAATCTATTAAAACAAAACCGACCCATTCAACTGTACGGAAATGGATTGAATATCAGAGACTGGATTTATGTTAATGACCATAGTCATGCAGTGCTTAAAATTATAGAATGCGGTAAATCTGCTGAAGAGTACAATATTGGAGCAAGACAGCTAAAAAGTAATCTAGAAATTGCATATATGCTCAACAAATCTTTTGGAAAGAGTGAAGACTTTATTGAGTTTGTACCTGACCGCCCTGGCCATGATAAGAAATACTCAATTTCGCCAAATAAATTAGAAACGGAACTTGACTGGCTACCTACCGGACCTAGTATCGAAAAATGGATTTCAAATTTATTCTAAGTTTTTACCAGTGCATTCTATAATATCCGCTTAATTTATATCTGTGCTTGCGGTAAAAATCCATAGGTTTGTTGCTGAGCAACAATTTGTGGTACTCGCGAATCCCACTTCCTAGCCCGACCAAGTCGTGCATAGAAGTTCCTATATCTATCATGGTTAGGTCAGGCCGAATCGAATTCAATTTTAATGCAATAATATTGCTCAGACTAGAAGCTGACAGCAGGATTAGTGAATTTGGAGGAGTTTCTTTCACTTGATTAAATATTGAATCCATCTCGCTTTGAAAGTTAAGAAAAAAATTATCCTGGACGGAAATATGTTCCAATTTATCTGAAAATTGTTTTGGGTTAGCTCGGAAGTTGCCAACATAATAAACATTTGAAAATTTGAGAAATAGGTTTAGGAACGTTTTTCTAAACAATAGGAAATTTTGATTAATCAGTAAGTCCGCAAAAGTTAAACTGTTTAGTGAATTCTGATTTAAAGAAATCATAAGATTTCTATCGTCTACTGCGTTATTGTGCTTTGCTGGTATTCCTTTAAAAAAATTTCTCCCAACATGCGATGCACTTGCAATCAGTAATGTGCGGATATCCTGATTTTTTATTGGGTCAAAGTCCTTATAATCATAGACTGGATAGTCATGTATGAGAACATTTTCATCCCACCTTACAACCTCTTTACCAATATGTACCTTGCGGTTCTTTATAACATCTAATTCACCGTCACTAAACCTTATGAAGGTAAAAGGACTTTTCTGGACCAATAATTGTTTGAAAATTGCGAAATCCAATTTAGGATCTTGCTTCATGGCAAATTGATCTTTGGCTTCGTTGGTCCATTCCTTCATTTATTTATCCTACAGTTTCCTCACTAAAATCACGCTTACATATTAAGAGCTAGCGCT
>Ga0247722_10000216_pt1 | contig 37225 bp, 67 predicted proteins | sample MSEWelMarce3H_FC_FD_189094 | JGI IMG/M metagenome (GOLD analysis project Ga0247722, IMG submission 189094) | Subsurface sediment microbial communities from gas well in West Virginia, United States - MSEEL Well Study Marcellus 3H_FC | ecosystem: Environmental > Terrestrial > Deep subsurface >... | reverse complement strand
TTTGTAGACATTAAATCAAGGAGAAGATATGGCGGGATTTCCTATGAGGAGAGCGTTGGAGAAGAAGATAGAGAGTCTGGGAGGGATAGAGTTCGTTACCGCACATATCTCTCAAGGAATGACAATTGGACGCTTGGCTGAGTTCATAGAGTGTTCTAGACCTATGTTGTCTTTCTGGATAAACCATACTGATGAGCGTAGAGATGCGGTCCTGAAGGCGAGAAAGCTAAAGGCTGAGAAACTGGCTGAAGAGGCTCTAGAGATTGCGGATGAGGCTGATGAGACAAGTAACAGTGGTGTTAACAAAGCTAGACTCCAGGTTGATACCCGTAAGTGGATGGCCTCTAAGCTTGACCCTGAGAACTATGGAGACACTGCTAAGACCCAAGTGAATATCAGTTTGGGTGACCTCCACCTCCAAGCTTTAAAGCACATGGGTAAGGTAGAACCCATAACATTGGAAAACAATGAATAACCCATTTATCCAGTTCATCACCCTTTATAGGGCTGATCCTGTTCTTTTTGTTAAAGAAGTACTTGGAGTAGAGCCTGATGAGTGGCAGCAAGACTTCTTGAACGCTGTAGCCTCTGGTGAGCGAAAGATCTCGATTCGTTCTGGTCACGGGGTTGGTAAGTCAACCACTGCTTCTTGGGCTATGTTGTGGTTTCTTTTAACCAGATATCCCGTTAAAGTAGTGGTGACTGCCCCTACTTCTGCCCAACTTTATGATGCTTTGTTTGCCGAACTGAAGAGATGGGTGAAAGAACTACCCCAACCTATCCAAGAGCTACTTGATGTCAAACAAGAGAGGATAGAGCTGAAAGCTTCCGCTACTGAGGCGTTTATCTCTGCTAGAACATCTCGTGCTGAACAACCAGAGGCTCTACAAGGCGTTCACTCTGATAACGTCATGTTGGTAGCAGATGAGGCTTCTGGCGTTCCTGAAGCAGTGTTTGAGGCCGCTGCTGGCTCTATGTCAGGACATAACGCTCTGACCATCCTTCTGGGTAACCCTGTTCGGTCTTCTGGGTTCTTTTTTGACACACATAATAGATTAAAAGACGAGTGGTGGACTAGACGAGTATCCTGTCTGGACTCTACCCGTGTCAGTAGCGAGTATGTTCAGGACATGAAATCCCGCTATGGCGAGGAAAGTAACGCTTATCGGATTCGTGTTCTAGGAGAGTTCCCACGTAGTGATGATGACACCATCATTCCAATGGAACTACTTGAATCTGCCAAACATCGAGATACCAGAGCGTATGAAGATGCTCCTATAGTTTGGGGACTAGACGTAGCTAGGTTTGGTTCAGACTCGTCAGTTTTGTGTAAGCGTCAATCTAACGTAGTCCAGACTCTTGAGCGGTGGAGGAATCTAGACTTGATGCAGTTAACAGGTGCTGTGGTGGCTCAGTATGAAGCTTGTGACCATAAGAATAGACCTGCTGAGATTCTGGTTGACTCTATCGGTCTGGGAGCGGGTGTTGTTGACAGACTAAGAGAATTAAAACTTCCCGCTAGGGGAATTAACGTGTCCGAAAGTCCTGCCATGGGTGGGACTTATTTGAATCTAAGAGCAGAGTTATGGCACAAAGCCAAGGCTTGGCTAGAGAAAAGAGACTGCAAGATCCCTAATAACGAAGATTTAATCGGAGAACTTGCAACTGTAAGGTACACCTTTACCTCTAACGGCAAGATTAAGATTGAGTCCAAGGATGATATTCGCAGGAGAGGACTTAAATCTCCTGACATGGCTGATGCTTTTGTGTTGACATTTGCCTCCGATGCCGCCACCATCTCATGGGGATCAAACAATTCTTGGGGTAAACCCATTAAAAGGTTAATCCGAGGACTTGTCTGATTGCCGTTGCCACTTTGAGCTACCTAATAAGTAGCTCTTTTTTTGTTTAACACAATATGTTACTATTGAGCAACCTTTCTGGAGATTTCTATGAAAATGGACGATGCTGCTAAAAAAATTGGCATGGTAATGAAAGAATACAAAGACAAGAAGCTCAAGTCTTCTTCTGGTCAAAAGGTTAAATCCCGTGACCAAGCTGTCGCTATCGCAATGAGCGAAGCCCGTGCTATGCCCAAGCGTGGATCTAGAACCGCTACCAATCGGAGCAAGAAATGAAACAAGGTCTCTATGCCAACATCGCAGCTAAACGTGAGCGCATAAAGGCTGGCTCCAAGGAAAAGATGCGTAAGCCTGGCACTAAGGGCGCTCCTACTGCCAAAGATTTTAAACAAGCGGCTAAGACTGCTAAGAAAAAATGAGTGCGGCTTGGACTCGCAAAGAGGGTAAGAACTCTAAGGGTGGTCTTAATGAAAAAGGCCGTAAGTCCTATGAGCGAGAGAATCCAGGCAGTAATCTAAAAGCACCAGTAAAGTCTGGTGACAATCCAAGAAGAGCTTCTTTTCTTGCTCGGATGGGTAATATGCCAGGACCTGAGAGAAAACCCGATGGAAGCCCTACTCGTTTGTTGCAAAGCCTACAAGCTTGGGGAGCAAGTTCAAAGGCTGATGCAAAGGCAAAGGCTAAAGCAATATCTGCTAGGAATAAGAAATGAAATGCCCAACCGCAACCTATGACATTGAGTTCAACTTAAAGAACCGAAATTGGGCTATCAAGAATGTTGACTATGGTCCTGCTAATCCTGAAGAGGAAAACGAAGAGTACTGGCAGAACCTTGCTGATATGTGGGATGTATCTCTAGATGATGTTCAAGAGATGCGATGCGGTAACTGCGCTGCCTTCATTCAAACCCCTGAGATGCTAGACTGTATCCTAAAAGGTATTGATGAAGAGACTGATGGCTATGCCAAAGATGTCCAAGGTGCGGCTAATCTCGGTTATTGCGAGCTATTTGACTTTAAATGTGCAGGTGAGCGTACCTGTGCCGCATGGTTATCTGGTGGACCTATCACCAAGAAAATGACCAAGAATCAGCAGAATATGTTGATGATGGCTAAAACAGAATACGAAATGAAAGATGAGGACTAAATGCCAGCATGGTTATTATCTTTACTAGGTTCTTTTGGAACTGAAGCGGGAACTGCTGCGGCAACCGAGCTTGGAGCACAGGCGGTAATGGGCGGTGGAGCGCCAGCATCTATTGGTTCTAGTATTGGCAATATGGTTAACCAACAAATTGCCCCAACAGTAGAAGCCTTTAAAGGCATCACAGATCCAAACGCCACAATGGGCGATATGGCTAACTCTGCATTTAAATACTCTTTTAATCCTAAAGAAGATGAGAAATCTCTCATGCTCCCGCAAGCAGGTATGGCATATGGTGGTATGGCTAACAATTACGTTGGTGGCATCCCTTCTTTACTACAGAATACTGGCTCTGGAATCCTCCCTTATATCGGCTCACGATAAGGAAATAATATGCAAGAAAACCCAATGTTGATGGCAGAAACCCTCCAAGGCCAAATGGAGGAAGATGAGGTAATGTCTGAAGAGCAACTTCAGGGCGTTATCTCTGCCGAAATTACTGATGCAATATCCTTTATTGATGATGACATTGGTGGCAATCGAGCATTAGCAACTGAGTACTACTATGGAGATCTCTTTGGTGACGAAGAAGATGGTCGTTCACAAGTAGTTTCAATGGATGTACGAGATACAGTACAAGGCATTTTGCCAAGCCTGATGCGTATTTTCTTTGGCCCAGAGCGTGTGGTTGAGTTTGCACCTCAAGGACCTGAAGATGTTCAGAATGCTGAACAAGCTACAGACTATGTTGACTTCATCTTCAAGCGAGATAATCCTGGCTTTAAGATTCTCCACTCAGCATTTAAAGATGCTTTGGTACGTAAGTGCGGTATTGTGAAGTACTGGTGGGATGAGTCTGTTGAAGTTCGTGCAGAGTCATTCTCTATGCTTGATGAACAAAGCATGATGATGTTGACCAGTGATCCCAATGTAGAGATCTCTGCGGTGCGTGAGTATCCAGTGCCTGGTACTGAGCCAATGAATGAAGCTCAAGGCATTATGACTCCACCACCCATGATGTACGATGTGGAGATCAAGCGCAGAATTAAATCTGGTAAGGTCAAGATTGAGGCTTTGCCACCAGAAGAGTTCTTGATTGACCGCAGAGCTAAATCCATTGAGGACGCTACTTTTGTTGGTCACAGAACCATGAAGACTGTTTCCGATCTAGTCGCTATGGGTTATGACTATGAAGAAATGGTTGAGCAGTCTGGTAATGGCAATGACTTTGACAACAACCAAGAATACACTTCTCGCAACCCATTTGCGGTAATCAGTACTGCAAACAATGGTGATCCATCAAGCAAGAGTGTGATGTACATTGAGGGCTACTTGAAGGTAGACTTTGATGGCGATGGCATTGCTGAAATGCGTAGGATTTGTACCATTGGTACAGGCAACAAAGTTATCCGCAATGAGATCGTTTCTGAGCGACAGTTTGCTGATTTCTGTCCAGATCCAGAGCCACATACATTCTTTGGTATGTGTCCTGCCGATGTTGTTATGGACATTCAGAGAATTAAGTCCAATGTTCAGCGTGGCATCCTAGACTCTTTGGCTCAATCTATACACCCCCGAACAGCGATTGTTGAGGGGCAAGCCAACATGGAGGATGTGCTGAACACCGAAGTTGGTGCGGTTATTCGGATGAGAGCGCCAGGCATGGTTCAGCCTTTCACCACTCCATTTGTTGGTCAAGCCGCATTCCCGATGTTGGACTACTTGGATGACATTAAACAGACCCGTACAGGCATTTCTAAAGCTGCCGCAGGGTTAGATGCAGATGCTCTCCAAAGCACCACCAAAGCCGCTGTATCAGCGACTGTCAATGCCGCTCATCAGCACATTGAGATGATTGCTCGTATCTTTGCTGAAACTGGTTTGCGTAAGCTATTTACTGGCATCCTAAAGTTGGTTGTTGAGAACCAAGATCGTGCCCGTATGGTGCGTTTGCGTAACACCTTTGTTCCTATTGACCCAAGATCATGGGATGCAAAGATGGATGTAATCGTTAATGTTGGTGTTGGTGATGGCACTATTGAAGACAGAATTAATATTCTTAATCAGGTAGCCGCCCGTCAGGAAATGTTGATTGAAAAGACTGGTCCTAATAATCCTGTTGTATCAATACCACAGTACACCAACACATTAACTAAGATGTTGCAGTTGGCAGGAATTAAAGATTCGGCTAATTACTTTAATCAACTACCTAATGATTTCCAGTTGCCAGAACCACCTGCACCAAAGCCAACTCCAGAGGAGATATTGGCTCAAGTACAGGCACAATCTATTCAAGCTGATATTCAAAAGAAAGCCGCTGAATTACAGTTAGATCGTGAAAGAATGCTCATGGCTGATGATCGTGAAAGAGATCGTATTGAGCAAGATGGTATTTTGCGTAGATATGAGCTAGAATTGAAATATGGTGTACAAATTCAAAGTGCGGAAATAGATGCCGCAATGAATCGTGACCGAGAATTAATTCGCCAACAAGCTGCAATGAGCCAGACGCAAGTCCCTCAACAGCCCCAACCAATGATGTAAATGGACGATCTAGAAATTAACCTCGCAAGAGGAGACAGAGCCAGACTACTTCTTGAGGATGAACTCCTCAATGAGATGTTAAAGCGAATTGAAGATGACTGTTATCGTGAAATCAGGTCTTCCAAATTGATGGAAGGTCCTATCAGAGAGCAAGCTTATTTGCTTTTGACCACGATAGACATTTTGAGATCTAAGTTACGCTCTGTCATGGATACAGGCAAGATGGCAGAAGTTGCCCTTGTTCGCAGACGGGGAAGACCCCCGAAAGCAGAATGATTGTTAAACTAAGAGGTAAATATGTCCGATAACGCACAAGCAGTCGGTTCGATTACAGTAAATCAAGCAGCGCAAAGCTTTGCTTCCATGCTAGACGCTCAAGAGGGTGTTGACACTGGTGCAGAGGCGCAACCAGAGGAGGAGCAATCCGAATCTGAGTCTGAGGAGGTGGAAGGTGCGGAGCCGCAAGACGAAGCATTGGAATCTTCTGAGGAAGTAGAGGCTAACGAGGAGGAATCCGAGGAAGAAGCTCCAAGGGATGAGAAGTTTATCGTCAAAGTTGATGGTAAAGAAATCGAAGTCCCGAAGGAAGAACTTATCCGAGGTTACCAACGAGAAGCTGACTACACACGGAAAACGCAGAAACTGGCAGAAGAGCGCAAATTAGTCGAGTCTGAGTTTCAGCAAGTACGTGCAGAGCGTGAAACATACGCACAGGTATTAGGACAATTACAGCAAAAACTGCAAGAGTTTGAGCCGCAAGAGCCTGATTGGAATCGTTTAGAAGTTGAAGACCCGACTGAATATGCCCGTCAATGGACATCACATCAGCGCAGACAGCAACAGAAATTCGCAGTTCAAGCAGAGCAGATGCGACTTAATCAATTGCGAGAAGTTGAAATGCAAAAGCAGATCAATACTGTTTTGGCACAGGAAACTGCAATTTTGAAAGAGAAAATTCCAGAGTGGACTTCTCCAGAGAAAGCCAAAGCAGAAGGAAAAGCTTTATTGGAGTACGGGCAGCAGTTGGGCTTTTCAGAGCAGGAACTGAACACAATTACAGATTCACGGGCATTACTGGCGCTTCACAAAGCGTGGAAGTATGACCAGATGATGAGTAAACGTCCAGAATTCCAAGCGAAGATTAAAAAAGCACCAAAGATGGCAACTCCAGGTTCAACAGGTAGCGTAAGTTCTAAGTCTAGTGATATAAATAACGCAAAAAAGCGTCTTGCACAAACAGGAAGCGTCAGAGATGCCGCATCCCTTTTCGAGAAATTTATTTAAGGATTTATCATGGCTGCTATTACCAATACCTATACCCGATTTGACGCTAAAGGCGTTCGGGAGGACCTTTCCAACGTTATTTATCAGATCTCTCCAGAAGAGACTCCATTTATGAGCAATGTTGGTCGTGAGAACGTCACCAACACTTTCTTTGAATGGCAAACAGATGATTTGGCCGCTGCGGTCACAACCAATGCACAGATCGAGGGCGATGACATCACCTCTTTCACAGCAGTTACAGCTACAGTTCGTTTGGGCAACTACACCCAGATTAGCCGTAAGGATGTAATCATTGCTGGTACATTGGAAGCTGTTGACAAGGCAGGAAGGCGCTCTGAGTTGAGCTACCAAATGGCTAAAAAATCTGCGGAAATTAAGCGTGACATGGAGGCCACAATGTTGGCTAACCAAGCCGCTGCCGCTGGTTCTACGTCATCTGCCCGTAAAACAGGCGCTTTGTTGGCCTTCTTGAAGACCAATACAAACGAAGGTTCTGGTGGTGGTGATCCTTCATACACAACCATTCCTGATGCAGCTCGTACTGATGCTACAACCACTAACTTGCGTTCATTCAGCGAGACATTGCTGAAAGACGTAATTCAGAAGGTGTGGACAGAAGGTGGCTCACCATCTATCGTTATGGCTGGTCCTGTTAACAAGCAGAACTTGTCTAAGATGGCTGGTATTGCTGGTCAGCGTTTCAACGTTACTGGTCCTAAGCCTTCCACCATCATCGGAGCCGCAGATATTTATGTTTCCGACTTCGGTAACGTGAGTATTGTTGCCAACCGCTTCCAACGTGAGCGTGATGTTTTCGTGCTTGATCCTGAGTACGCAAGCGTTGCTTTCCTGCGTCCCTTCCAGACAGTTGAACTGGCTAAGACTGGTGATGCTGAGAAGCGTATGCTCTTGTGCGAGTGGGGCTTGAAGATCAAGAACGAGAAGGCTCATGGCGCTGTCTATGACTTGAACTCAACAATTCAGAGCTAATCTGAAATACAAGGGGTGGGCTAATAACCCACCCTTTTTTTTATGACTACAAAAATCTTTGACATTAACTCAGAAATGGGAACCAAAAAGCTTTGGCATTACGATGCTGAAAAAGATGAGGCAACCATTGAAACAATTATTGATGCTACACAAGTAGTAGAAGCCAATAAAGAGAGATTTAATTCTTTTGATGAACGGGCTAATTGGAATGGAGATATGCACCATGTGGCATCTATCCCAATGGCTTTGTATTATCAAATGAAAGCCGAAGGTAAACTTGATGACCAAGCTTATATGAAGCGTTGGCTCAATGACCCTGATAATCGTGCATTTCGCACAAGACCTGGAGAAGTTTAATGGATAGTAAGACCATTGGAATTTTGGTTCCAACACGGGATTTTGTTAACTCTGGATTTGCTTTTGATTTAGCCAGATTGGTTGGATTTACAGTAGGTACATCTCACCACAAAGTAGTGATCTACACTAGCTCTGGCACATTATTGTCAGCACAGCGTCAGGACCTTGCTAGGGATGCCGTTGCCGCTGAATGCACACATACGCTATGGCTAGATAGCGACATGAGATTCCCCAAAGATACTATCTTGCGTCTTTTGAAGCACGATACTGGAATTGTCTGTGGAAACTATGCAAAACGTAGATTTCCTACTGAGCCAATTGCGGTGAAAAAAAATACCCCAGATATGGATGCAACATTTGTCAATCGGGTATATACTGAAGATAATTCAACAGGGCTTGTTGAAGTAGACTACTGCGGAATGGGTGTAATGCTCGTTAAATCCGAAGTCTATAAATCTATGGAATATCCTTGGTTTGCTATCCCTTGGGTTCCCGCTGCGGAAGACTACATTGGTGAAGATGTATGGTTTTGCCGTAGAGCCGCCCAAAATGGGCATAAAACATATGTGGATCAAGATCTATCAAAGCAGATCTTCCATATCGGGACGTTTGAATACAAACATGAGCATACACTAGCGTGTAGGGATGTAGAAAATGGCACTTGACACTTTTGCAGGGCTAAAGACAACGATAGCAGATTATCTGAACAGGGATGATCTGACTTCTATTGTTCCTAGTTTTATTACTCTTGCAGAGGCTAAATTTAATCGTAAGTTGCGTACCCGCCAAATGATTAAAAGGGCTACTGCAAGCATTGATACGCAATATTTTGCATATCCTGCAGATTGGTTACAGGCCAAAGAATTCCAACTAAATACAAATCCCATTGTCAGACTTGAGTTTGTAACTGAAGCTTATGGTGATAATTTAAAAGCAAATAACTATGTTGCCTCTGGAAAACCAGCATATTACACAATAACTGGTACTCAGATAGAGGTAATCCCAACACCAGATGGAACATACACTGGTGAACTGACATATTATGCTAAGATTGCTGCGCTAAGTGATTCAAACACAAGCAACTGGCTATTGGCATACGCCCCAGACTTGTACTTGTATGGTGCTTTATTAGAGGCAACTCCATACTTAAAAGACGATGAGCGTCTAGGTACATGGAGTCAACTGTACGCAAACACATTAAGCGACATTGAGATTGCAGATCAAAGGGCATCTGTTTCCTCAACTCCTCTTGTTCGAGCCCGTTCTTTGGGATAAAAAATGTCATCTTTTAGCGATTACACCGAAAATCTAGTACTTACCTGGTTGTTTACAGGTAGTTCAGCAACTCGCCCAACTGCTTGGTATGTTGGTTTGTTTACTGCCGCACCTAGTGATACAGGTGGTGGTACTGAAGTTTCTGGTAATGCTTACGCTAGGGTAGCGACAGGAACTATCTCAGGTTCTGGTACAGCCACTACTTTCAGTAACGCTGCCGCAATTGAGTTTGCTGCCGCTTCTGGTGGCAATTGGGGAACAATTGGTTGGGCAGGTATCTTTGATGCCAGTACTGGTGGAAACCTGCTTGCTTGGGCTCCTTTGACCACATCACGAGTAATTAACGATGGCGATGTGTTCCGCATTCCCGCAACTAGCCTGACTATCACTTTGACATAACATGGCTGCCTATGGTTCTGGCTATTATGGTGGAGGCAATTACTCCTATGGCGTAAGCCTTGGAGCCGCATCCATCAGTGATACCAGTACCATGACACTGGCGGCAAGACGCATCTGTATAGGTGCGTTTTCTGTTTCTGATACATCAACAGTAGCAATAACTGCGAATACTGTAAAGACTGCTAGTTTTGCAATTAGCTCTTCTAGTTCTGTAAGTGTATCTGCAAGACGGGTGGCTATTGGGGCTGAAGCTATATCTAGCTCTAGCTCCATGTCTGCTTCTGCAATTAGAGTTGGAATTGGTGCGGCAAGTATTTCTAGCGCAAGCAGTATGTCTGTTGCGGCTAGACGTGTTGCCATTGGAGCATTAGCGGCAAACGATGCCAGTACATTGGTAGTCAACGGGGTCAGAGTTGCATTTGCGGCAATGACTGTTGCTGATGCTTCAACAATGGTTGTTGGCTCTCAGGTAGTAGCTAACGCTCAGTTCCCGATAGTTGCTTCTAGCAGTCTGGTTATTAATGGACAAAGAAGACAGAGTGCTTCTTTAAGTATTTCTTGCATTTCAAGCATGAGTGTTTCTGGTAACTTAAAATGGTTGCCAGAGAATGATGTATCTGAGAGTTGGACTGCAATTAGCGATATAGACGAGACTTGGACTCCGATTACAGATGGATCTGAAACATGGACTGCAATTGATGATTCAAGTAAATCTTGGACTGCAGTGGCAGATAATAGCGAAACTTGGCAAATAGCCGCATAGAGGTGAAAAAATGGCAGATTCCACAACGACCAACCTAGGACTTACCAAACCAGAAGTTGGTGCTTCTACCGACACATGGGGTACTAAGATTAATACTGACTTAGATACAGTAGATGCTGTATTTAAGGGTGATGGCACTGGTACTAGTGTTGGTCTAAATGTTGGTTCTGGTAAGACATTATCAGTAGCAGGAACACTGGTTGTTACTGGTGCATCTAGCACTATTGATGCGACTGCCATTGGCGCTACAACAGCAGATACTGGTGCGTTTACTACTTTATCGGCTTCTGGTGCTGTAACCCTCTCTGGAGGTACTGCTAACGGAGTGGCGTATTTAAACGGCTCTAAGGTTGTTACAAGCGGTTCTGCGCTGAGTTTTAGTGGTACTACTTTTGCAGTCACAGGGGCTGCTGGAAGTCTTGATATAAACCCAACTTCAGGTTCACCAAACATTACTATCCGAAGTGGAAATACTTTCAGAGGCTACATTGAAGGTAACTCAAGTGGCGGTATGTCATTTGGTTCTGGGTCTTCTGCAACTATCGGCATGGTTTTGGATTCAAGCCAAAACTGTATTTGGTCACCTGCTGGCACAGAACAAATGCGCCTAACCAGCACAGGTCTGGGTATTGGTACAAGTAGTCCTGCTCAGAAACTTCATGTTGAAAACAATGCAAATTCATCTACTTGGATAAAAGTAGCCAACACCAATACTGGTTCTGGTGCAGCGGCTGGTGTTTTATTCACCAACAATGGTGGAGACTTAGGCGCTATTTCTTTGACGAGTTCAGCAAATAGCCCTGCCAATTCTTTGTTCTTGCGCTCATTGTCTACAAACACTTTAACACTTGGCACTAACAACACAGTCAACGCCACCCTCGACTCCTCAGGCAATCTAGGCTTGGGAGTTACTCCTAGTGCTTGGGGTGTATTTAAAGGCTTTGACATAGGTAGCAATGCCGCAATTTCCAATGGTGGCACTTTTGCTATTGCATCAAATGCGTATTACAACGGAACTTCTTGGATTTATAAAAGTACAGCCGTCTCAACGCTTTACCAACAACAAAGCGGTGCTCACCAATGGTACAACGCCCCATCAGGCACAGCAGGAAACGCCATTACCTTTACTCAGGCAATGACTCTGGATGCCGATGGCGATCTTGGTATTGGAAATACGAGCCCTGTGGCAAAGTTAGATGTAATTGGCGGTTTTGCATATGACGGCAATTTTTACCTTACTGCTCAATTTCGTAACGCCGCTACATCAGCCGAAAAAGGAATTTTGTTAGGCTACAACAACGCAGACACTTCTTCAATTATTGCTCCTGCGTATGCAAGCGGCTCTGGTGCTTTGGCTTTTTGGACACAAAATAATGTTACATGGGGCGAACGTATTCGTATAACCGCAGACGGTGGTTTGAGAATTAACGCAACAACAACCATTGGAAACGTAAGTGAAAAACTAACTGTTGTTAGCGATGGTGATACTTCTTTTTATCGTACTACCTCAGGGGGCGGAGGTGGTACTTGTTTCCATATAAACAGAACTGCTTCAACTGGTAATTTCTTGTACTTTACTTATGGAACTGGTTTATCTCCCGTTGGTTCTATAAATACAAATGGTTCAAACACTACATACAGTACATCCTCTGACTACCGCCTAAAGAATTCAATTGCCCCAATGACGGGTGCATTGGCTAAGGTTGCTCAACTTAAGCCCATCACTTACAAATGGAATGCTGATGGCTCTGATGGTGAGGGCTTTATTGCTCACGAACTTCAGGCTGTTGTGCCAGAGTGCGTAGTAGGTGAAAAAGACGCAGTAAATGAAGATGGCTCAATTAAGCCTCAAGGCATCGACACATCATTCTTGGTGGCTACATTAACAGCCGCCATTCAAGAACAACAAGCAATCATTGAATCACTCAAGGCACGTTTGGATGCCGCAAATCTGTAAGGACTGACATGACCATCCTGACACAAGAAGAAGCACACCGCTTGTTTGAGTACAAGGATGGTGCTTTATATTGGAAAGAGCGCCCTAGGTCTGATTTCAAAACTGATCTGTCGTTTAAACAATGGAATCCAAAACACGCGGGGAAAAAAGCGGGGTGTTGGTCTGGTCACCATGTGAGCGTTGGCATCAACAGAATACAACATCCATTAGCAAGAATTATTTTCTTAATGCACTATGGCTATCTTCCCGAAATCGTTGACCATGCTGATTGCAACCCAATGAATAACGACATTGGCAATCTTAGGGCAGCAACTAAAGCAGACAATCAGCGCAATGCTGGTATGTATGCTCACAACACTTCTGGAATTAAAGGTGTTATATGGGACAAAAGAAGTAACAAATGGATAGGTAGAATTAAAGTAAATGGTAAGTGTAAGCATCTTGGAACTTTTAAATCAAAAGAAGATGCTGGAGAATTTGTGCAATTGGCTAGAGAAGAGTTGCATGGCGTTTTTGCAAATCATGGTTTTTAAGGAGAATTAACATGAGCATAGTCTGGACAATCAGTAATCTCGACAGAGATACATCAAACAATTTTGTAACAACTGCACATTGGCAAGCAACTGCTACTGATGGCGATCACACAGCATCAGTTTATGCAACAGTATCGTGGGAAAGCGGTACGCCAGTTATTGCGTACGAAAACCTCACAGAAGCCACAGTCCTTAATTGGGTGTGGGAATCTGTCGACAAAGCAGCGACAGAGGCATCTTTGGCGGCTCAGATTGCTTTGCTGAAGAACCCTGTAAAAGCGTCTGGAACTCCTTGGAGTCAAGCATGAAATTAGAGTTGGAAACAAACGAAGTCCAATTCATCTTGAATGTATTGGGTGAGATGCCAGCTAAGTCTGGTGTATGGCCTCTGATTGTCAAGATCAAAGAACAGGCTGAAGCACAACTTCCTAAAGAGCCATCGGAGTGAATAATGCAAGAAGTTACCCATTCACAAATCTACGAAAGACTGCTTGCAGTTGAAGCCAAAGTAGATACCATTGATAAAAATACCAGTGATCTAGTAGGCGCTATTGAAGCGGCTAAAGGTGCTGTAAAGGTTCTTAACTGGATAGCCTCTATTGCTCAACCAGTTCTATGGGTTGGTGGTTTGATCGTGGCGGCTGGCGCTATTTGGCAAACTTGGATTAAAAAGTAATGTCTAGTCAGAAACAACTAGATGTACCACCAGTTCCTAATTTGGGAACTTCTGGTGTTTCTTACTCTCAAGAAGTACAGAACCAGAATAATGGCACATTGAGGTTGTTTTTCATTAAACTACTTAACGCTGTTCAAGCCTTAACTGCTAGAGTTGGTGGCAAGTACATCAACTTTCCTTATGGTGCGTTTCAAGACTCTACAGACCAAACTGCCGCTAGTACAACTGTTGCCTATGCGATTACATTTAACACAACAGATTTCTCTAATGGTGTAACTTTATCTAATTCTTCAAGATTAAACGTAAGTAACCCAGGTCTTTACAATTTACAGTTTTCCATTCAGTTTAAAAACACCACAAATGATGGTCAGGATGTGGATGTATGGTTTCGCAAGAATGGGACAAACATTGACAACTCAAACAGCAGATTTCACCCTCCACCAAGGAAAAGTTCAGGTGATCCTAGTCATATGATTGCTGCATTGAATTTCTTTGTTGACATGGCTGCTAATGATTACGTTGAGATTGTGTGGAGAACTGCTGACGTTGGTGTATCTATTGAAGCTTTTGGGACTAGCACAAGCCCAACTAGACCCGCAGTTCCTAGCGTTATTGCTACAATGAGCTTTGTTTCTAACCTACCTGATTGACAAAGTATGGCCTACATCCCGCTCCAAATTCCTCCAGGTGTATTCAAGAATGGTACAGAGTATCAGGCTAAAGGACGTTGGAATAGTTCTAACCTAGTTCGTTGGTTTGAAGGCACTATTCGCCCTGTTGGTGGATGGAGAAAGCGCACAGCCACTCAATTAACTGGTAAGGCTAGAGGTCTTCTTAACTGGCGTGACAACTCTAATAACCGAAGAATTGCCATTGGCACACACTCAAAGTTTTATGTTTTGAGTGAAAGCAATACTTTAACAGACATTACTCCTACAGGATTTACTGTTGGTGATGCAGATGCTGTTCAAAAGATTGGTTATGGCTATGGTACTTATGGAAGTTTTGCCTATGGTGTTGCTAGACCTGACTTAGGATCTGTAACACCCGCCACTACATGGTCTATGGATACATGGGGTGAGTATTTAGTTGCTTGCTCATCTAAGGATGGAAAGCTCCTTGAATGGCAGTTAGATACTGGTACAGATGCTGCCGCCATCACAAATGCTCCAACTGGTTGCACTGGTTTGGTTGTCACTCAAGAGCGTTTCTTATTTGCTCTGGGTGCGGGTGGTAATCCTCGTAAAGTTCAATGGTGTGACCAAGAAAACAATACTGTATGGACTCCTGCCGCCACCAACCAAGCGGGTGATTTTGAGCTAACAACTATTGGCTCTTTGCAGTGTTCTAAGCGGATTCGTGGTACTACCATCTTGTTTACAGATGTGGATGTCCATACTGCTACTTACATTGGCCCACCCTTTATTTACAGTTTTGAGCGTGTTGGTACGGGTTGTGGAGTTATCTCTAAACAATCAGTAGCGGCTACTGACAATGCTTGTATTTGGATGTCTGGATCAGGATTCTGGATATACGATGGTTTTGTTAAACCTTTGCCATCAGATGTCTCTGATTTTGTTTTTGGCAATCTGAACACTACCCAAGCCTCTAAGGTTTATTGCGTCCATAACTCAACATTTGGTGAGATTTGGTGGTATTACCCAAGTGTGTCTACCAATGAGGTAGATTCCTATGTGACCTATAACTATCGTGAGAATCATTGGTCTATTGGCACTTTAGATCGTACTTGCGGTACAGACAAAGGTATTTTCAGCAACCCTATTCTGGTTTCCTCAGATGGGTATGTTTATGAGCATGAGGTTGGCAACAACTACGACTCACAGACATTGTTTGCTGAGTCAGGACCAATTGAATTAGGTAATGGCGACAGGGTAATGAGTCTTACAGGATTAGTTCCTGATGAGAAGACTGCAGGTGATGTTAGGGCTAGTTTTAGTACTAAGTTCTACCCAAATACCACTAAATACACGCATGGTCCATATACCTTGTCTTCTCCTACATCAGTTCGTTTAACTGGTAGACAGATTGCAGTAAAGATTGAAGGTGTTGCTTTAACTGATTGGCGAGTTGGTGTTATCAGATTTGATGGGAAACCTGGCAGTTTGAGATGATTGACTACGAGAAATATAAAGTAGATGGTGAACTACCACTATGGGCTGTATATTTTAAAAAAGTAGAGAAAATTTTAGAACCTGCTTTAGAATACGATAATACGCATAATATGCAAGATGTAGCCGACTGTATTGACAGTAGTACGATGCAATTATGGACAAGTGATAACAGCGCAGTAGTCACTCAAGTGCAGATATTCCCAAGAATGAGGGTATTGCACATATTTTTAGCGGCAGGTGATCTAGCAGATCTAGAAACTATCACCCCCCGTATTCAGAAGTTCGCTGAAGACATGGGATGCCAAAAAATCACCCTGACAGGACGTAGGGGTTGGTCAAGAACTTTTGTATCTAAATTTAACATGAAGCCAACACATTATTGGCTTTCTACGGAGGTGTAATTATGTCTGGTGGTTCTAGTCAACAAACAGCGCAGCTTGATCCTGCATTGCGTGATGCTTACTTGCAAAATGTGCAAACATCCAGAGATGTTGCAGGAGAATTAGCTCCTCGCCAGTTTGCGGGATACAACCAAGATCAAGCACGTGCAACTCAGTTAACCAGAGATTTTGCTAATCCAAACAATGCCATATTCCAAGGTATTGGTGCTTCATTTGATGTCGCCAACAGAGCGGCAAACTATCAGCCTCAAAATGTTCAAGCACAACAATTTGGTGGCGCTCAAGTAGCTCCATCTGCTATGGCGGCTCAGACAGGCTATAACCCTGCTACGGCTCAATCAGCTTCTGCTGGTCCTGCTACACAAGCACAAGCCACTGGTTATCAGTCTCTTGGTTTTACTGGTCAACAGGCAGGTCCTGCCGCTACCGCTAGGGGTCAAGGCTATACCTCATTAGGATTTACTGGACAACAAGCAGGTCCTTCAGCACAGGCTCTTGCCGCTCAAATGAATAGAGATACTGTTCGTGAAGTTGGTGCGGCAGGTGTTTCTGGTCAACAAGTAGCCTCTACTGCTCTGGGTCAGATTGCTCCACAAGCTCGTCAGAATATTCGTGATGTACAGGCAGGTTCATTCTTAAACCAGAATGTTCAGCAGTACATGAATCCTTATACTGAAGAAGTCACAAATCAATCTTTGAGAGATCTAGAGCGTTCTAGACAATTGCAACAACAACAGACTGCTGCTAGTGCTACTGCGGCTAAAGCCTTTGGTGGTTCACGCCAAGGTGTTGCTGAAGCAGAGACTAATCGAGCCTTTGGTGAGAATGCCGCTCGTTTGGTTGCCCAACAGAACGCTGCCGCTTACCAAGCCGCTCAACAAGCTTCTGAGGCTGATTTGTCTAGAGCTATGCAAGCTCAACAACTTAATCAAGCACAAGATGCCGCCACTACCCAACAGGCTTTGGCTCTGTCTGGTCAGTTTGGTTTGGCTAACCAAGATGCAAGTCTACGTGCGGCATTGGCTAATCAAGGTGTTGATGTCAGTACTGGTCAGGCTAATATGCAAGCTCAACAGCAAGCTAATCTGGCTAACCAAGCGGCTCAAAATCAGATGGCACAATTCAATGTTGGTAACCTCCAACAAGCAGGATTGGCCTCTCAAGCTGCGGCTAATCAGGCGGCTCAGTTTGGCGCTCAAGCAGGTAATGTTGCAGACTTGTCAAACCAAGCGGCACAAAACCAAATGGCTCAATTTAATGCCCAACAGCTTCAGCAAGCAGGTTTGTCAACTCAAGCCGCTGCCAATCAAGCCGCTCAGTTTGGTGCTGGCGCTCAAAACACTATTGCCGCACAGAACGCTGCTGCTCAGAACCAGATGGCTCAGTTCAATGCGGGCAATCAACAAGCAACCAACTTGGCAAACATGGGTGCTTTGAATCAAGCAGGTCAGTTTGGTGCTTCTGCATTTAATCAGGCAGGTTTGGCTAACCAAGCGGCAATCAATGCGGCTAATGCTCAACAAGCAGGTTTGACACAACAAGCAGGTTTAGCTAATCAGCAAAACTTCTTGCAAGCAAACTTGGCTAACCAACAAGCAGGTTTAGCGGGTAATCAGCAGAACTTAGCTGCCGCAGGTCAAATGGCAGGTATTGCTCAGAATGCTCAACAGATGGGCTTCCAAGGCGCTCAGAACTTGGCGGCTCAAGGTCAATTCCAACAGCAGTACACACAACAGCAATTGGATGCAATCCGCAATCTGCCTTTGGAACAACAACAGATTATCAATCAGGCGTTGGGACTCAACATTGGTGGTGGATCTGGAATGCAAACAACTTCTGGTTCACGCCAAGGTTTGCTTGGTGCGCTTGGTATTTAAGGAGTTTATATGGCTTTCAATTTTGGTTTGCTGTCTGATGCGGCACTTACTGGTCTTAGTGATACTGAGAAAGAAAGTTTGCAAAAGCAAGCAACAACTCAGTTCTTGCTAGGTTCTTTGTTAAGCAATGATGCTTCAATGGGTTTAAGGTCTGCTTTGTCTGTTCCAGAACAGTATTTGAGTGGTCAGAAGTCTATTAATGAGATGCAACAGAGAGCGGCTGATCGTGCCGCTGTGAGCAATTTCCAAACTAAGTATATGCCTACTCAGTTTAATGAAAACAGTCCACAGTACATGGGCCCTGTTACGCCTGATGTTTTGCAACAACAAGAAGATTTAAAGAGTGCAAGAGCAAGAGGTTTGCCATTTAACATCCAAAGCGCTTTACAAGATGTATTGAGCCTTCCTACTGCAAGCCAAGGCGCAATGCGAGAGACTATTTCTGCTTTGCAACCTAGAGTGCAAGGTGATTTATTGCTAAACCCAAATATGGAAATATTGCGTGGACTGCCGTCACAAAAAGATGGCATTACTTCTCAATTTAATCCATTGACAGGTGGTTATTCTGCGGCTCCTGTGCAGAATTATATGCAATCTAAGATCCAATCAACGCCTCCAGAAGTATCTCCTAATACGTTCCTAGCTCCAGTTCAAGGTGGCGGTTTTGTTCAGCAAGCTATTCCAGGCGCTGCAAATGCTGTTCAAACTATTAAGGCTGCTGAAGCTGTTGGTCAAGCCGCAGGTCAAGTTGAGCAAGTCATTGGTCGTGATGGCAAAACATATTTTGTTCCCAGATCTTCTCTTCTTACTCAGCCTCCTAGTACTGGTACTGCTGGAACTACTCCAGCAACCGCAGCTCCTGCAGGCGCAGTAGCCAAGATTTCTCCTGCTCAAGAAGCAGTAAATCTAGCAACATCAAATCGGTACAATGAGTTTACAAAAACTGCTCTTGATGCGGCATTAACTGTTGGTGATCGAAAGGTTTCTGCTGAGTATTTATACAACGCTGCAGAACAACTTGACCCCAATAAACTGACAGAGTTTTTTGCAACAGGTGGAGCTTACATAAGGGCTATACCTGGTGTTGGCGATAAATTTGACTCTTTGGTAGGTAATGTTAACTTGCTGAACAAGACACGTTCTGAAGGTGTTCTGAAGGGTTTGAGCAACATTAAAGGCAATGCTAACGCATTTGAAGGTGGTATTGTTGACAAAGCAACTACTGGTGTAACCGATCCTAAGTTTGTAACCAAGTATGTGTCTGCTCTTGAAATTGCTGCAGCAGATAAAGATGATGCTCGTCAAAGATTTATTGATGCCTACAATGGTGATCCAAAGAATGTTTATACGGCATGGGCTAACTCTCCTGACAATCCTCGTTTGTATAACCATCCAAAGGTTAACCAATTCCTTAATGAGCAAATTGCCGCCAATCCAACCAAACCAGTTTTACCCGCAGGTTTCCAACTTGTACAAGGTAAATCTGGTAGATATGGAATTAAAAAGCCAGATGGTTCTGTAATGCCAGTGGGTCAATAAGATGGCAACTAAAGACGAAATCTTTGCATTTGCTACTCAGGAAGCGGAGCGTCAAGGCGTACCCGTTTCACTGGTGCAAAATGTTATTGAGGCTGAGTCTGGTGGTGCGTTTAACGCTATTGGTCCTAAAACAAGATTTAATGATCGTGCTTATGGACCTATGCAGTTGATGAGTGCAACTGCTAAAGATCTTGGTGTCAACCGAATGGATTGGAAAGATAACATCCGAGGTGGTGTTAAATATCTTGGTCAACTATCACAAAGATTTCAAGATCCTACATTGGTTGCTGCCGCTTATAACGCAGGTCCTGGCAATGTTGAGAAGTATGGTGGTGTTCCTCCATTTAAAGAAACACAAAACTACGTAAAGAAGGTGGTTGGTATGGCAAATAAAGATGACGAAGATTGGAAGCCTGTATCTGGCATCAATCAACAACCAGTAGCAAATACAGCAACTACTCAACAATCATTGGCTAATGAAGATTGGAAGCCTGTAACTGGTGTAACCACTACTACAGCACCTCCACCTCAACAAACTGGTCAAAGCCAATTTTTACAAGATGTACAAGCTAGTTTTAACCCAATGGATGTTTTGCGTGGCAAGACTACTACTGGACAATTAATCAGAGGCACTGCTGGTTTAATGGCTAGTGGCATAACTGGTGGCCTCAGTAAGCTTGGTTTTTCTGATGAATACCTTGGCATTGATCGCACAAAACAACAACCTGCACCACAACCTACTCAGTCTATCGGTGACATTCTAAAAGGTACATATCAAGTTGCCACACAACGTCCAGGTCTTCTTGTTGGTGGTATGGCTACAGGTTTACTAGACCCTGCAAACTTGGTTTTGCCTGGTGCTATGCAGAAATCTATTGTTGCTTCAACGCCTACTGCAATTGCTCAAGCCGCACCTAGAACTGTTGCATTGGCTCAGAATGTTGCCGCAGGTACAGGTACTGCAGGTTTAACTTCTGCCGCACAACAACAAGCTACTACAGGAACTATTAATCCTGCTCAAGTGTTTAATGAAGCGGCAGTTGGTGGTTTATTGACTACTCCTACTGCTTTGACAGGTGCTATAACAACACCTAGAGCACCTGCTAATTTGACACAAAGACAACAGATTGCACAAGAGGCTATCAATCAAGGTGCAACATTACCTCCAACACAAGTCAATCCAACTTTCTTAAACAGAATGTTAGAAGGCTTTTCTGGAAAACAACAAACTGGTCAAGTTGCATCAATTAAAAATCAAGAAGTTATTAATACTCAAGCTCGTAAAGCATTGAACTTGCCTGAAGACACTGTAATTACCCCGAAAGTTTTGCAAGACTATAGAGATGTTAAAGGTCAAGCTTATGAGGCATTAAAGTCAAACAATGCTTACTACACTGATAAACAATTTATTACAGATGTAAACAAGCGCACAAATGATTTGCAAAAGTTAGCGAATACAACAGATGTTTCTGCTGAACTCAATGTTTTAAATGGCTTGAAGCAAATGAGTTTTGATGGTGTTGGACTTGTTGAGCAAATGAAGCGTTTGAAGTTTGATGGCGAAGCAAATTCAATGTCTTTGGATCCTGCCAAGAGAAGTCTTGGACAACAACAAAAGTTTGCCGCTAGACAATTGGAAGATCTTGCAGAGCGTAATTTGCAAAACTTCAAGCAACCTGATGTGATGAAAAACTTTAAGCAAGCTCGTCAAGATATTGCTAAAAGCTACACAATTGAGAAGTCATTGAATGCCGCAACAGGAGATGTCTCTGGTTCTGCATTAGGCCAAAGAGCTGCCGCAGGAAAAATTGTTCCTAGCGAACTTCAGGCTTTAGCAAATGCCGCTGCTGCCTATCCGACTGCTTTCCAAAATACTGCTCGGATTGGTAGTGTTCCTGGCATTAGTCCATTAGATGTGGGAGCCGCAGGTGTTGCCGCTGCATCTGCAAGCAATCCTACATTGCTAGGCACTGTATTTGGCAGACCAGTAGCAAGAGCAGGTATTACAAGCGGTATGTACCAACGCAATATGCTACCAAACACTCAGCCTCAAACACCTGGTTTACTCAACAGGATCACTTCTAATCCTATGACTAGCTATGGTTTAGGCCAGTTGCCAGAGTATGGTACTGAGCGTTTCTTGTTAAACAGATAACATGAAAGACTGGCTGCTTGCATTCATTGCGGCAGTCAGTATGGTTGCCCTTGTCATTTGGAGTTTATCCATAATAATTTGGGCTTGGATATGATTAGTTTTTTACTGGCTGTATCTATTGAATACAGGTGTGTTAAGTGGACTTGGGTTGGAGATGTTTACAACCGCAGGGTCTACTGTATTGAATGGAAAAAGGTAGAGAAGAAATGATTGATCCAATCACAGCTCTAAATGGCCTACAGAGTGCCATTTCAATGGTTAAGAAGGCTAGTAAGGTAGCCAATGATTTAGGCGGTCTTGCCCCGATGATTGGCAAGATGTTTGACGCTAAAAGTCAAGCAACCAAGGCTATGCTTCAAGCAAAGAGGGAGAAGAAAGGCTCGAACATGGGAGCCGCTCTCCAGATTGAGATGGCACTAGAGCAAGCCAGAGCCTTTGAAGAAGAGTTAAAGATGTTGTTCATGCAGACAGGCAAGATTGATGTCTGGAACAAGATCAAGGCTAGACAAGCTGAGATGGACAGGGATGATGCCAAAGAGATGGCAGCGTTGAGAGCCGAGGAAAAGAAGGCCAAGGCCAAAGAAGAGGAAATGCAAGAAATAGCCATGATTATTGGCGGTATTGCTTTTGTTCTACTACTGGTCTTTATTGGTATCAACGAGTTGATGAGCCTATGTCCGAAGGGCGGTTGTGGTAGATGAACGAGTACCAGAAGCAATTCGACTTGTTTTGCAGGGTGTTCTGCTACGGGTGCGCTGCTTGGTGGTTTCTAGGATTCTTGAGGTTCTTGCCTGATGATTTGTCAGACAAGATTGTTAACCTTTTACTTGGAAAGATTGGGTTATGAAAATTACCACTTATCAAGAGAATGCTCGTATGCTATGGGAGGCTCATAGGGTGATCCACCAACAAAATATGCAAAGGTTGGCAGAGTTGAATCATCAAGTCCAACACCAACAAAAAGCCCAAGAGATTAAGACTCAATGGGTTAAGGCTTCTCAAGTGGATGTAATGGCATGAGATATTTGTTCTTAGTGTTACTTTTAACTGGATGCAAAGATGTTTATCGATATCCATGCCAGAACCCAGACAACTTCCATTTAGAGCAATGTCAGAAGCCTAAGTGTCTATTTACTCAAATGTGTCCAGAATATCTGGTAGCACCAATCTTGGAGAAAAAAGTTAATGATGTCCAATCAGAAAAACCTAACCCCTGAAGACATTGAAGTACGAGTTTGGGGCTTTGTGGTTGTCATAGTCACCCTGATCTTGTGTTTTATTGTTATTGCACTTTTGTACTCTGTCACCTTTGTGACACAACCAATTAAGTCAATGGCTCCTATTGACCAAGCATATACCAAGATGTTGAACGACATTGTTCTGCTGATTGTTGGTGGAATTGGTGGAGTTATGTCCAAAAGGGCTGTAGGAGCGGTTAATAACGCCATCAAGCCTTCAAATCCACCTAGTACAACACAACCTACCTGCCCACCACAAACGAGCGTTACAAGCGTTTCTGGTCAACAACCAACTTATACATGGACAGCGCCTTCCAGTGACCTTCCTAAGTGGGTTAATCCTGAGTTGGATGAATCTTGGACTCCACCACCACCGCCAAGCACTCCTCCAGACCACATGGAAGACAATGAATATCGTGAGCATTTAGCTATGGCAAGAAAAGAGGTTGACTAATGTTTGGCATACCACTTCCTTGGCTACTGGTTGGGTCATTCGTGATCTTATTTGGTACATATCGTGGTGGATACCATTTCGGTTGGTCAGATCGTGATGCTGAAATGCAGATTGAGATTGCTCGCAAAAATGAGGAATCTCGTCAGACTGAACTGAAACTTACTGAGCAAATTAATTCTACTGCTACCAAACTTCAGGAGACTACAAATGTTGTCAATCAAAAACAAAGTGCTTTGGATGCTGCCATTCGTGCTGGTAGGGTGCGCCTCCCCACCGCCAGTTGTGTACAAGCCCCCGCAAGTACCCCCGCTGCCCCCACAAATCCAGAAACAAGAAGTGAACCTGACAGACAGGTTGACCAAGCTTCTGATGCCGAGCGAGCAACCCTCCAAGCCATCGCAGAAATAGTTGCCCAGGGTGATAGAAACACTGCCCAACTAAATGCCTGTATTGAGGCTTACGATAATGTAAGGAATTTGTTAAATGGTAAATAAAGAACAACTTGCAAAGCTACACATTGGTGAGCAATGGGTTGATGCTTTGAACGCAACTTTTGAGCGTTTTGATATCAGCACTCCAGTACGCCAAGCATCATTTATTGGTCAATGTAGCCATGAGTGCGGTAATTTTAAAATCTTAGAAGAGAACTTGAACTATCGTGCAGAGGCTCTACAGAAGTTATGGCCTAAACGCTTTGATGCTACCAAAGCACAGATGTGCGCTCGTAACCCAAAAGCTATTGCCAATACTGTTTACAGCTCACGTATGGGAAACAGGGATGAAGCCTCTGGTGATGGATATCGTTTCAGAGGCAGGGGTTGTATTCAGTTGACAGGCCATGCTAATTACTATCATGCAGGGCAAGCTTTAGGTGTGGATTTTGTGATGGAGCCTGATTTGGTTGCCACTCCAATGTATGCGGCTCTCACTGCTGGTTGGTTCTGGAATACCCAGAAACTCAACCAATTTGCAGATGTTCGAGACTACAAAACCATGACCAAGAAAATCAATGGTGGTTTTATTGGCCTAGACGACAGGATTAAACACATAAATCACGCTATGCAGGTTCTGACTGCTTAACAAATATCCCATATTCATTGAGATATCCTTTGCGGTCCTTGATTTCTAAATAAGCACCTTTTAAGCAACTTACAAGATCAAGGTCAATACAAGCACAACCCAAGATAAGTGTCACCAAGATGTCTCCATAGGCATCCTTGATGGCCTCTCTATCTTCATTGTTGATAGCGTCAAACAATTCATCTAACTCTTCTTTAGTTTTGAGTGCTTGAGCAAATGCTGTGCTGTTCTGGACGATGCCACGAGCCTCACCCCATCTAATTACATCAATTTCTACATCTGCATAACTCATTTTTTCTCCTTAATCCATATGCAATCAAAACAAACTTTCATCATCCATCTAACAAACCAGTTAGGCTCACAATCTTTTCTTGGGTGATAAACAATTCCATCATTTAATTCTGGTTTATTGCCAAACATATAACATTTCCAGACAGACCTTTCTGGAATATGAAATGAATATGTTTTTTCAGAATTTATGTATGCAAAGGGACTTATTTCTTCACTCATGCTGACCACTCTCTCTCATTTCTACCTGAGTTTGATTTAACTGTTTTGCCAGTTAATTGGATAAGCCCTAAGACTTTCATTTCGCTTAAGCGTCTAGCGACTTGATTACCATCTAGGTCTGTCAATGCAGCTATGCCATCTTTGCCAAGCGCACCATGTGTTCTTAGGCACTCTAGAATGACCTGGTGATGTTGTTTAGCAGACTCTTTAATCTGGTCTGCCGCCTCAAAAGATGTCACTGGATCTGAGCTTCTTACTCGTGGAAACTCACCAATTGGGAACATCGTCTTAAACATTTTCTTATAGTCCATCATTAACTCCTGTTGAATTGTGGTGAGGCTACTCGCTGCGTCTGTGCGTAATCAGAGGCTTTTGATCGCAACTGGCACAGCATCCGCTTTCGCCTCGTAAACTTTAAAAGGGTACGTCCGAATCATCAAAGCCTGTTGATTTAGACCTTGCTGATGGCTTCTCTTGTTGTTCTTTAGGTGAGAGTGCTAGTCCCATGAACTTACCGCCCTTACCTTCTTTAATCCATGCAGATAGCCAAAAATCTTGACCATTTACTGTAATATTTCCTTTGTAGTCAGGGTGGTTACCTGTCTCTTTTTTATCGTTCTTAAAAAGAACGCCACTGTTATCTCTCTTGTCCATTAAATTTCCTTAGCTTTCTTTAATGATGAACGCACTTTACTGGGGAGGAGTGTCCACAGGGCAATCTTTTGTTGATCATCCAAGTTTTCTCCTTCCAACTTAACCCAAGCTGCCTTGGGATCACCTTGCTCACAAGTAGCAATCAGTTCAACTGCTAACTCTTGCAAGTACTGTAATTCCTCTGGAGGAATATTGTCTGTTGCACCTTGTGTTGGTGTGATGACCACTTTATCTGGTCGTCCACCCTCTTCTGGAAGGTCCTCACCTGCATAGATGTATAAACCGAGTCCATGCAAGCTAAGTGCTTTTGTCATACAACGCATGATGGCTGTATTGACTTGGAAAGCATCAGGATTGGGTATGGCTTTATTCCGATAGTCCATCACAGGAAGTTGGCAGGTCATTGGTTTGCCAAACATGGTGGCAGTAACAAATACCATTGCCGTACCATTGATGTCCATGAAACACTTGTCACCAAACATTTCTACCTTGTAGGACGCTGTAGGATCAGCTTTGAGAGCCTCTGCCCATGCCCAAGCCCATGACAAGTAGGTAAGGTTGTTTTTCTTCTCTGTATGAGAATTAACATCTTTTTTAAGTAACGCCTCTATTGACATATTCACTCCTTTAAAAATTATTGTCTAACTCTTCATCAATGATTGCTTTTTGATCTTCAATGTCTAGATCTTTAAACTCTACCCAGTGATTCTCTTGGCAGCAGTGCCATTTGTCGCCTTTTGGCTCCATGCAGTAACAGCAATACTGAATATCAGAAAATTGCTCTCTATATTGTTCAAACAAGCTTTTCATTGGATACGCTCTACCTTTTTTGCTAACAAATACTTGTCACCTAAGTGACGTACTGAACGAACCCATTGGCGCTCGTATGATCTCTTTGTCTGCTTGTCAACGCTATATCCTTGAAACAATTGACGCACATGACGGAGTACTTGAACATTCATTAACCTTCTCCTGTTTTGTTAAGGTGTATGGACTGTAAACTACTTTTTTCAATAAAAATACTAGGACAAACCCTAATAGACAGGGCCATTAAAACTCTTATATTTACCGCATGAACATCGAACAAATTGAACAAAAATGTGCTGAAACATTGCTTGATTACGCAATCACAATGTGCAGTGCATACGTGGACGAACCAGAGGACTTTAATGCCGCTGTAGTCGCTCTTTTAGCCAGGGCTTTAGAGAATCATCTAAACCGCCCAATTAATATTCAGGAAATGTACCAATGACTCAAGCCATGATCATTAAAGCTCTACAGAATGGGCCACTTACTTCACAAGAAGTATGTGATTTAACAGGAATGCCTAAATCATCTGTATTGTCCACAGCTAAGAAGTTGAGATACAAAGGTGAGCTAACTACAGAAGAGGTCAAGGTAGGCCGATATAGAGTTGCCAGGTACACCCTTGCAGATCACCTGATTGAGAGCAAGCCAAAAGACGAAACTCGCTGCTTACTGAATCCTTTCGACATTCGTAACGCCAAGGGCATCTTTAGTAAATCAGAGTATGCGGTGATGAATGCACAGGCTAAACGATTGCTTGGCAGACCAGTCAAAAAAGAAATTACCAACAATCAATTTATTTAAGTTTACAGTAGGCTTTTTTAAGTTTACAATGTTTTGAAACACGGCTAGATGGGGGGTAGCTACCCCATCGAAAAGAGAACTCCCCTCCTGCCGCAGTTTCTTTCTGGGAGATTTGCGGAGATGCTTAAATGCGTACAAAAACTTATGCCGAAAGGCTATTAGACCCTCGTTGGCAACAATTACGCTTGCGCGTTTTTGAGAGAGATGGCTGGAAGTGTCATGCTTGTAAAAAAGAAAATAAAACACTAAATGCTCATCATGTTCAATATCATCCATTTGCTGAAGGCCCGTGGGATTACGATATTGAATCAATCATAACTTTGTGTTCAGATTGTCATGCAGATGAGCATATGGACTTGGATTCTGCTAAAGCCAATTTAATCATTGCATTGACTAAAAAAGGTTATGTAACTGCATATGATTTTGATTGTTTTACAACACTAATTGAAACGGATGGCAAACCATGAAACGCCCATCTTTTCAATTTTACCCAAGCGATTGGTTGCGTGATACAGCATTGCGTTCATGCTCAACTGGTGCAAGAGGATTATGGATTGACATGATTTGTTTCATGCACGAAGGAACTCCTTATGGTTATCTAAAGGTTGCAGATAAGGTTATCCTTCCATCAAACCTTGCTCGTATGGTTGGAGAGTCTGTAGAGGTTGTTGCTGATTGGTTGCTTGAATTACAAGAAGCTGGTGTTTATGACGTTGACAATGGTGCGATTTTTTCAAGACGCATGATTCGTGATGAGGAATTAAGACAAAAGCGTGCAGAAGGTGGAAAACTTGGTGGAAACCCTAATCTTAAGGTTAACCATGAGGTTAAACAAAAACCAACCCCTTCATCTTCATCTACATCTTCACCTTCTAAAAAGAAAGATGATGCAACTAGCGTTGCTTTTGTTTTGCCAGATTGGATTGAAAAAGAAACTTGGGATGCTTTTGTACAAATGCGGAAGCGTATTGGTAAGCCTCCTACTGACTATGCCAAGAAGTTAATTGTTGCCAAGCTAGAACGATTTAAGGCTAATAATCAAGATATTAAAGCTGTACTGGAAAAGTCAATTACTTCTAGTTGGCAAGATGTTTTTGAAATTAAGGGAAACCCTGCTGACAACATAAGGCTCACAGTTCCATCAAAGAATGAGCCTGACCCTGCATTGGAAAAGATTAAAGCTGATGCTTTGAAGGCTGCACCTATTCCACTAGAAGTTTTGGCAAAAATGGCTGAGTTAAGGAGAAAGGCATGATCCACTATCACGGCTTGCCAATTACCCCATTAACAGCCTCTGTCAAAGCAATTGAAAATGGTCATGCGTTTGTGTCGTTTGCTCATTCTGACCAGCTTTCAACAGCAATTGAGGTGTGTCAGTCCTTTGCGATAGACAACGGAGCATTCTCTGCCTGGCGATCTGGGAATCCAATCCAAGATTGGCAACCTTTCTACGATTGGTCACTAAATCTCAAAAAAGTCCCTTCTTGCGACTTTGCGGTGATTCCTGACGTTATTGATGGAACTGAAGCAGACAACGATGCCTTGCTAAAAGACTGCCCGCTGCCGACATGGTTTGGCGCACCAGTTTGGCATATGCATGAATCCCTTGAGAGACTTGAACAACTTGCAAACACTTATTTGCGAGTCTGTATTGGTAGCTCTGGGGAGTTTTCTACAGTAGGAACATCAAACTGGTGGGTCAAGATGAGTCAAGCCATGAGAGTCATTTGTGATGACATGGGAAGACCTGCTTGCAAACTGCATGGTTTAAGAATGCTAGACCCTGCAATTTTCACCAAATTACCATTTTCATCAGCTGACAGCACAAATATTGGCAGAAATGTTGGTATTGATGTGCATTGGAAGCATGGAAATTATTTGCCACCAACTAAGGAAGCAAGAGCGCAAGTCATGCGTTCTAGGATCGAGGCATTTAATGCCCCTTCTCAATGGAATTTTTATCAACCAATGGAACAGGAAACACTTTTATGATTTTTGCTTTAATTACATATGCCGTGGCAATGATTGCCGCAAACCTTTTGGTGGCTACATTTGGGCCAGCAATCAGCCCAATAAACGCTTTTTTACTGATTGGATTAGACCTTACATTGCGTGATTGGCTTCATGTTCGACTTAAAACATGGCAAATGGGAGGCTTGATATTGGGAACAGGTGCTTTAACCTATTTGTTAAACCCTGCGGCAGGAATGATTGCAGTAGCTTCTGCGGTATCGTTCTTAGTGGCGGCTTTGGTAGATTGGGCAGTTTTTGTAAAAACCACAGGCTCATGGATCAAACGAGCCAATGTTTCAAATACTGCTGGCGCTGCCGTTGACTCTTTGCTTTTCCCAACTATTGCGTTTGGCGTTTTGATGCCTGAAATTGTTGCACTTCAGTTTGTAGCCAAGGTTTCTGGCGGTGCTATTTGGTCTTATGTTTTAGAGAAAAAACTAAAAAATGTCCCACTTTGAAGCAATGAAACTGTTGGACAAGGTTAAGGAGGGTGTTCCTTATCCTCTCCATCTGATAAACAAAGCACTGGAGCTTACTGGTGACCTGGAGCAGACGTAACATACAAAGCCCAAGCGATAGGGTAATCCTTGAGCAAGCAGAAGCAAGGGAACTCTATCGCAATTGGGAATCATCTAAGAATCGTGATCTCATTCGTGCCAGGCTTGAGAGAGCAGAGCGTATTTATGGTGCTGGCGCTAGAGACAGGATCCGTTTTTATATGGCACAAATGAGAGATGGGACACTTGAATGACAATGATGATAACTTTTAAAGTAGACGCTGACCCTGTTGGCAAACAAAGAGCAAGGTATGCCAAACGTGGAAACTTTGTCCAAACTTACACCCCTGACAAAACAAGAAACTATGAGTCTTTAATCAAAGAAGCCGCAATAGAAGCAATGGGAACTAGCGAACCATTGGAAACCCCTGTAACGCTGTATTTGTACATCAGAGCGCCAATCCCTAAGTCTTTGCCCAAAAAGCGCATAGAAGCCTGTTTAAAAGGCTTAGAGAAGCCAATTAAGAAGCCTGATGCATCCAATGTGCTTAAAAGTGTGGAAGACGCTATGAATGGAGTTGTTTACAAGGATGATTCTCAGATCGTGAATATCCATGTTTCAAAGGTTTATTCAAGTGTTTCAGGAATAGATGTTTGCATAAAAGAATGCTTGGATTAGGGTAAGTCCCAATACAAAACCTTGCAAAACAAGACTAACATTTAATTTTTAACAGGAGTGAATGATGGAAAAAACTTGGGAATTTGACACAACCACAGGCGAAGGTAGTGAGATCGTCACAGTAGTTTACGAGTATGAGAACGATGGTGAGACAACCTATAACGAGTCAATCAAAGAAGTTTGGTTTGAGGGTCGCAATGTCGTAGGGCTATTCTCTGACGAACAATTTAAAGAGCTTGAAATGGAAGCTGCAATGCGTTTCCATGAACACAAGAGTAACTACAAACAAACCTACGAGCCATGATGCTAAATTGCAAACCATCTCATCCAGATACAAAGTGTGCAAACTGCAAAAGGCCATTGTCTGAGCATAAAACGACAGTTCATGTCATTAACAGTAAAGACAAGGCTTGCATCTATATACCTATATCTTTACAGGTGAAGACATGACGCAAAACGAAATTACTAAGATAGCTAAAAAAGTTGGATTTTCTGATGAGGAAATTGATAAATGTCAATTGATGTTTGAACGCTTTGCTTTTCTTGTGGCACAGAATGAGCGTGAGGCGTGTGCAGTAGTGTGTGATGATCTTTGGGAAGATGACGGTACTGCATATGAATGTGCCGAAGCTATCCGAGCAAGGGGACAAGCATGAAATGGAAAGTCCAAGAACCCAAGCTACCTAAGAATGGCGACACTAGGACTAGACGAGTATTTGCTTGGAAAAAAACAAAAGTTGGTGACTACTTTGTTTGGCTTGAAACTTATCAAATAACTGAAAAATATTTTATTTCTGCTGGTGGGAATCAGGCATGGTGGTCTGAGATTAGCCGAGAAACATTGTACTATTTCTATTAAAGGGGACAAGCATGACTCAGACTGAAGCATTACGCCTTGCATTGGCTTTCAGTTTGTTGTTTTTGACTGGATGTTCAGACTACAAATGTGTTAATGGAAAGGTTTACCACCAACTGGACAAAAACGTTTGGGCTGAGTCTGGTATTTGGAAACACACTACATGTGTTACAGAGGTGACTAAATGACACAAACAGAAGCATTACGCCTTGCATTGGAGGCGTTGGAAATGTCAGACATCTGCGCTGACGATTGCAAATGCACCAGAAAACGAGCCATCAACGGAATTAAAGCCGCACTAGAAGCGAAGGATGAGCCTGTGGCGTGGATAAAACGAAGCGCCAAAGGAAACATCTATGACTTGCTAAGTGAGCCTGACGATGGCTATGAACCCGTCTACACCACCCCACCACAGCGCAAGCCGCTGACGGATGAGGAGATTCACCAAATATTTATTGCAAACAGCGTAGCGGTGGACAACGGCAATGCGTACATGGTTGCAGGTTTGAGGACAGTAAACATAACCCGAGCCATTGAAGCCAAACTAAGGAGCAAGAATGACTGAATGGACAAAAGAGGAAGATGAAGCCTTCAACATGGTTGAACAAAACAGTAACCTTGGAAAGCAGATATTGAGAGCAAACAAATCTAGTGGAATGGACTGTTGCACTTATGACTGTACCCAAGGAAGGAACTGTCCTGTACGCAACCAGACTCTAGATGAGGTAGCCCATGAGTTCACTTTAATGAAGTCATTTGGTGATACTGCACAGAGTTTTGCTGCTTTCGTAAGGGGTATGAAAAAATGAGCAAAGGGTCAACTCAAAGGCCGTTTTCAGTAAGTAATCAAGAATACGCAAACAGATGGGATGCCATTTTCGGCAGAGACAATGAGAAAAAGAACGAAGCGCAAGATGTGGAATCTGATCAATCCCATTCAGCACGGGATAATCGGAGCATCAGTAACCCAGAGGGACAAGCTAGACAAACTCAGACTCCTTGAGTACTCCGCACTAGAAGCTATGACCAAAGGCCAAGGCACTATCCATGATTGGAGAGTTTTGGTTGATGTGCTTAATCTCAGTGAAATGATGGGAAAAAGTGGGGTGGGTCCTGAAGTGCTACCTATCTGTGAGAAAGCACAAGAAAGCCTCCACAAAGCCGCTGTACGCTTCCAAGATACAAAGCAAATGGGTTTGGATGGACAAGGCATCAAGTCCATTAGGGATCTGATTGAGTATGCAGATCTGCAACAAGGAAGTATTTCCAGGTCTGAGTTTGAGAAATACATCCAGAAAACAAAGAATTACATTAAATCTAATGGCGATAAGGTAGTAGAAATAGAATGAAAAAAGAACTTTTAATTGGTTGTGGTTCAAATCACAACAAAAGATTGGCCTCTGATGGCACTAAAGATTGGTCAAACCTGACCACTTTGGACTACAACGAGGACCATAAACCTGATGTTGTGTGGGATCTGATGGAGCTTCCGCTGCCATTCCCAGACCAAGAGTTTGACGAAATCCATGCTTATGAGGTGCTAGAGCATCTTGGTCAACAGGGTGACTACAAACTATTCTTTGCTCAGTTTTCAGAGTTCTGGAGACTACTTAAACCTAATGGATACTTTTTTGCGACTTGTCCATCCAGAAACTCAGTCTGGGCTTATGGTGATCCAAGCCACACAAGGATTATCCAACTGGAGCAATTGGTGTTTCTATCCCAGAATGAGTATAAAAAACAAGTAGGTAAGACCCCAATGTCCGACTTCAGGAACATCTACAAAGCAGACTTTGAGGTTGTTTTCCAAGAGGATGATGGCGAAACCATAAGGTTTGTACTACAAAGAATTTGATTCTGTAGCATATAATTCAAGCCATGAAACAACGTGGCGGCTCCAGAAAGGGCGCTGGTCGAAAGAAGATCAGCGAAGAGGGTAGGACTATCCGAGCAAGGGTAGCGCCTATCCATGAACAGGCATTGACCTTGGCAGGGAATGGTTCTTTGTCCGAAGGTATCAGACGTTTAGCAGAAAAACATTGGAGATTGATACATGGAGAGCCAGATAGACCCAAGCAAAGCAATTCAGTATTTGATCGATACCGCACCCTTGTACGCAAAAGCGAAAGCGGATCGCCTGTACTTGGAGGAGTTCCGCAAGTCAAAGAAGGCTCACCTGATGAGCCAGGCAGGGACTGAAGTTCTTGGAAAGCAGGAAACCTTTGCTTATGCCCACGAAGAGTACATAGAAATCCTAGAAGGTATCAGAGCTGCCGTGGAGAAAGAAGAGAAGTATCGTTGGTTGATGACTGCTGCCCAAGCAAGGGTAGAAGTGTGGAAAGTTAACGAATACACAAAACGAGCTGAAATTAGAAATTTAAGTTAAAATTAGATACTGACTACTCTTAGCGGAGGAAAAGGCGATTCGTTACCGCCCTGTCAGTATCTTCCTGTAACGCTTCCACCAATAACGAGGTGCGATATGAAAAAAACTCATGGACAAAGTGGTAAACCACAAATAAGAACAAAAGCTTATAAAGCATGGGCAAATATGAAAGATAGATGCGTTAATACAAAAGCTTCTAGATACAAATATTATGGCGGTAAAGGCGTGAAAGTATGTGATGAATGGCAATCATTCGAAAACTTCTATAGAGACATGGGGGATGTTCCAGACGGAACGAGTTTAGACAGAATTGACACAAATGGGGACTATGAAAAGTCAAACTGTAGATGGGCTACTACAATGGAACAGGCCGCAAACAAAACTAATAACATGGTTTTGGATATTGGCAATGAAAAAATACATTTAGCTGAAGCTGCAAGACGTTACCCAATAAAGATGCAGACTATTTGGGCTAGAGTTAAAAAACATGGATGGACTGATCGGCAAGCACTTGGTTTAGATCCAAGGCCAAACAATAAAGTCAGGGCAACCCAATGAACAACAAACTGAACGCCAAGGAAAGATTACATCTTGCTAGAGTAAAGATGCTTCCTTGTTCAGTATGTGATAAATCAGGACCATCTGAAGCCCATCATTACAAGCAAGGTCTTCAATATACCTGTATAGCATTATGTCCAGACTGCCATACCAATTCCATATTAGGATGGCATGGTCAAAAGAGAATGTGGCATATTAAGAAAATGGACGAAATCGAGGCTCTAAATATTACCATTAAAAGATTATTTGAAAATCAATCTCAAAATGAAAATGATTTCTAATTTCAAAAGTTTCAAAAACTTTGAGTTTCTAAAAATTGGTTAACTTGAGTTTGTAAATAGTAAATGGCACTTTTTTGTAAAACATCATTTATTAGGGTAAACCCTTAGTTTTTGTAAGTTAGCACTCACTTCCCAAAATTATGTCAGTTAGTACTCACTTCGCTAGAAGATAAAACAGCGCATGAGACACAATTCCAGAATACACCTAGAAGGCCATTAAAACCCGCTTAGAGCCTTTTTTTTGCCTAGGGTATATCTACTATGCTTAAAACCACAAAAACCGATTCTAGGGCTTTTAAATCGATCTTGGGAAAGTGAGCGCTCACTTCGCAAACACTTTCAAAAAAACCCTGATTTTTACGTCAGGGAATTTTTAGAAGTGCTTTAAAGGTTATCTGCTAGCAGCCAAACCTCGCATTTATATTTGTAAACCCATTCAGAGTTATCAAATGGTTTGATTGTCAAAAAGGTTTTACAGTTTATTGTGCAAACTGAAATTTTGATAACTTCGCCTAATTTGGCTGGGTCACAATCATAAGCAATGATGCTGCCGATTTTCATGGTTTTACATCCTCTAATTCACACCAGTTTTCAATTGCCATTGTGCCCGTGCATAAAGTAGAGCGCAGACAATCAAGAGCCATTTGAGCATGATAAGTATTGAATTCAGGGCTTTTTAAGTATGCTTCAAACGTGGTTAAAGCACCAAAAACTGAATTAATATCATTCAAACCCTCATAAACCATCCATTCATTAATGATCTTTGGGTGTCTTTTGTCTTTTGTTTTTGCCTTTATCATGCCGTCACCTCTTCACATTGACCGCATTGACTCTTAAACTGAGATGCATATTTTTCCATCATTGCATACTCTTTAAACTCCCACTCTTCACCGCACTCAGGGCATGAGTAAACCCAAAACACGTCAAACCCAATGGAGCAAGCTATACATCCAACCCAGTCTTCGTCCCAAACCCAGACATTCCCTGAATTTTCATTCAGTCCCGCTTGCGTGTAAGGTGAAGTTGACAATCCAGCTTTATGAATGGCGGTAATACAATCAGCCAAACGCTCAAGATCTGCGCCTTGAAATTTCTCAAAAAGTGAAGTTTTATCGTTACGTTTCATGTTTACACCTTTAAATTAAACTGTTTCAGGGGTTTCTACAGGTTTTGTAGAGGGCAATAAGCACCATAAAGGCACTTCAGGCTTGCCATATTCACGGCAAGGCATAAGAACACCCACAAAGTGATCGTCCATCTGAGGAAAACCAACAAGTGCTGACTGACTTCCCCTTTGCAAAATTTGAGGAATTTGACGTTTGCCGTAGATTTCCTCTGATGCATCTACAAAAACAGAAACAAGATCAGGGTTAAAAGTAGAAGGTTTAATGTCCTCTTCCTTTACATCCATTGGAATGATTCGATCAGTATCAGGAAACTTTGCGTCACATGCTGAGAATCTGGTGGTTGACTCATTGTCAATACACTCTACTGCTAAGCCTTCAACGGAAAAGAAAAGCAAGTCTTCTGATTGTTTCTTTGTTCCTTTGAGCTTTAGAAGTGCCTCAGATGGCAAAATGACGCTTTGCTTTGTGTCTGACCTTGTGTTAACGATAAACAAACGCCCCATGATGTGCCCGTTTGTTGCTTCGATGTAAGTGCCTCTAAAGTCACGAACGACATTGATGCCTTGCAAATAGTAGCGAATGTCTTTTTTTGCCGTTAAATGCAACATTGCACGGATGTCTTTGCGTTTAATTGAGAATTTCATTGTGTACACCTATTAAAAAAAGAAAAGAAAAGAGAATCAGGGCAGCAAAACGTCAAAGTATGCAAGCATGAGAGCCAAAGCACCACAAAACAGCACAATACCAAACAGAGCTTCAAAGAATACAGTTTTCATGCCATCACCTCTTGAATGTCATAGGTTTTGCAAACAAAGGAATAACCCAGAGCTTGAATACGTTTGAGATTTGCCGATGTGAGAGTAGATGTCCCAGCAATAGAAGCAAAGAGCTTCGCTTGATCGCATAAAGGGTATGCAACGACATTGCCGTAAACCCGTTTTATTTCAATTTGTATCGTCATATTCACGCCTTTTAAGTTGATGCATTCCGATTGAATGTAGGGAAAGTATAGCAATGAAAAGTAAAAAAAACATAGGGACAAACCCTTAGATTGTGTTTGATTTTGTAGCCACAATTAGAAAAAAGAACAAAGGGATAACCCAGCACTAGGGCTTCACTTCATGTAAGGGATAGACAAGGGGAATACATAAGGGAACATAAGGGGAAGGGATAAGGTAAGCATTGATAGACCGATAGACAAAACCTAGTGAGAGAAACCTTTCGAGCACCAACAAACACAAACCCAATGCGCTAGTGAGACAAGATGCGAATGCGAATCATTCTCATTTAGATTTAGATGGTGTACTGGATGGATCCACAGTAGGGTTTACCCTTAAGGGTTTCTACGTAAGGGTAGTGTTTACCAGTAAGGGTTTACCCCCCCTATCGATAAA
>Ga0247722_10000215_pt1 | contig 37256 bp, 43 predicted proteins | sample MSEWelMarce3H_FC_FD_189094 | JGI IMG/M metagenome (GOLD analysis project Ga0247722, IMG submission 189094) | Subsurface sediment microbial communities from gas well in West Virginia, United States - MSEEL Well Study Marcellus 3H_FC | ecosystem: Environmental > Terrestrial > Deep subsurface >... | reverse complement strand
GATCAACAGAAGCATCGCAAGGTAGAAGCAGCACGCAAGGTAGATGAAATGCGCGAGACAGAAATTGCACGCAAGGAAGATAAGGCGCGCAAGGCAGCGAAAGAGCAAAATATTCTCATTGCTGCTCGTATGGCAGAGATGACGCGCAGAGAGGATGAAAAACGGAAAGCAGAAGCAAAGCGTAGAGCAGAGGAACTCAGCAAATGGCGCAAAGAAGAGGAACATCGCAAAGCAGAGGAAGAGCGCAAACAGCGTGAAGTTGCCGAGCACCCCATGCGTCAAGAAGAGGCCAGAAAGCGAAGCGCCGCACGTATTCAAGCAGGCGAATTCAGCATTTGGAACAGACGTGAAACTCAAATGGGGCCAACTACAGAGTTGATCACTGGAAGGGGTAATCACGTGTGGAGTTCAGACAGAACCCCCATCACAATTGATGGCAAAGTCTGTGTGGGACCGCGACTGGGCGATTACTGGGGTATTAATTGGGCGTCCATTCATTTCTCCATGTGCGGAATCAGCCGAAATGGCACAACAATCAATGGAGTAACCTATGACGGAACCGTTGAGCCAAAATTGTATTAGAAAAGTAAACAACAAAAAATAAAAACCAAGGATTCCTTGTTTTTTACCTTTGGCTCCAAAGGGAGAGGGTGTATTTGTGAAGAACAAAAGGAGTGTCCCCATAAAATTGAAAACAAAAGGGCTAAAAGAAAAGCCATCAACTCTGAAGCACAAGCGACATATCATGTCCTACGATGAGATCGCTGTTGCCGCGCGAGCCGCTGCTTACTCTGAATTTTCTCCGCCCGTCTACTCCGAAATTGCCGTTGCTCCGCCCGTCTATGCGGAAGAAAAACACGATGACCTTGCTGCTGAACTGGCTCAGATGAAAGCCATGATGGAGCAGATGCGTTTGGAGAAAGAATGCATGGAGACGAAAGCGAAACGCAAAGCGGAGGAGGATGCTGCTGCCGCTCGGATTCGTGCGGAGCAGGAGGAAACTCTTGAATTGGCGGAGATTCATAAGAAACTCAATGTAGCTCTTCAAGCCTATCATACACTCCATGGCATTCATAAGAATGCGATTGGAGCAGCCGATCAAAAAGCGTTGGAACAAATGAAAGCATCAGGAGAAATTATCTTGTATATTGTGACAGGCTCACTATCTACAGGAGAGGGTACGCTGAATACAATTGATATCATTATTACCAATCGTAATGTATATTCTCTTCGCTTTCATCGTGATAGTACACGGGCACAAACAGGCTCTGGTCTATGCTACACATCAGGACTGCGATGCTCCACACTTTACACATTTGACAATCCTCTTAATGCAAAACAAACAAAGATGCTGTCCATTTTGTATGATGTGAACCCATATTATAGTGCGGTCATGTCACCCAATAGGATAAATTATAGTATTATGAGTACAATGCGTTTGATCGAGTCGAATGATTATGCTAACAATCCAGCACTAGGCAATGTTATATATATCGATGCCCGCAAGAAATTCGAGACCATCATCCGCCTGATCCCAGGCTCTTACAAGAATGGAAGCTGGCGCCAATTGGACGGATTCTTTGGAATGTATTTCAACGAAACCACCATGGAAGTGTCTGAAGTGCCGCCTTCTCTGTAAACGGAAAGAAAATTAGAAATTAGAAAATAAAAGCAAGGGGGGTCCCTTGCTTTTTCTTGGGGTCAAGGGAGGTGGTCCTCAGAAAAAATTGAAAGCGGCAACCCCCTTATCCAAAAGCTGCCCCCTGAAACAAGCAATCGCAACATGGAATACAGCTCCAACGACATCTCCGCCTACTTTCAGCACTGCCCTGAGTGCGACATCCAGTGGCGCTCACATCACCTTCGGCCCTGCGAGCACTGCGATGCCACGGGCATCGTGTTGGTGCTGGAAGAGGACCAGATCGAGGTTCTGATGGAAGCCGTGAACACGCAGTTCTATGGAGTGGACGACGAGACGGACATCCTGTTCGTCCTCTCTGAGATGATGATCCACCTATGGCCCGATGTGCCTGACGCTCTTCTCGCACAGGCGTGCTGGATGCATCTCGGCACTCTGGAAGAGACGGACGAGATCGAGATCGCCAAAGAATACTTCGAGGAGCGCTTTCAGGACTCGCTTCAGGAATACCTCGACGAATACCAGTGGGAGGCGCACAAAGCAGGCCCGCAGGGACTGCGAGCCTTGTGAGCCCCCTTGGAGTTAAGCGCAGAGGAGTAGAAGCCGCCCACACCACCAGCCCACACCGCACGCCCACCACACCCACCGCCCACCATACACACACCACAAATACAAATAAAAATACGGGGAAACCCAATTTTTATTGGTCCTTTGGCTCTAAGAGAGTCTCTATGGTGTGTGGTCCCCATAGAAAAAATTGAAAACGGTGTGCCCTTATCCAAAAGCCGCCGCCAAAGAATACAAGCATAAGCAAACAATGGAAACCCCAATCGCAATCAACAGCACCCGCATCGCCGCCCACTTCGTCACCTGCGAGCCCTGCGGCATGGTCTGGCGCACCACGAACGCCACTCGTTGCCCGCGCTGCGCGGGGGCGTATGGCCGTCCCTTCCGTCTGGACGATCTGCGTGCGTCGCATCTGATGGACGCCATGGCCGATTTCGGAAACGAGGACGAATACAAGGACGAGGGCGATGATATCATGCGCTTGGCGCTTGTCATGGAGGACCATTGCCAGTGGTTTAACTACGAGGATCCGTGGTATACCCAGACCTGCTGGATGGTTCTCCGCGAGTATCATTTGGACAACCCCACGCCGCACATTGAAAAAGCCATGGAGATTCTGGAGGCTCAGTTCCAAGAGAGAGTGGTTCTCGTGGACGACCGTGGAGACGTTCCGTCCCCACACCCCTCTCCCGTGGATCTCCATATGGGCTAAAAGCGACTTCACACCGCCCTTAGAGAGAGGGGTGTGGGGACGGAACGTCTCCACCACAATAGAAAAATAAAATAAAAATACGGGGGCAACCCTGTTTTTTATTGGCGCAAAGGGAGAGGGGTGTGTTTGTGAAGCACAAACGAAGTGTCCCCACAAAATTGAAGTGAGAGAGCACGTAGAAGAAAGCCATCACCACGCAAGACAATGACTTCCTCCATTCGCTTCCTCGATCCCAAAGGACCCCTTTTCCCCCATGAGATCCGCGTGATCCTTCGCACCATGGGGCATGTAGAGCACGGTATCGCCGTGCGAGACGACCAATTCATCTGCGACATCTTCCTGTTCGCCTCGCACTTCTTCGGTGTTGACTTTACGCGCATCAGTCTCGCCTTAGACATGCGGGGCGACGAAGAAAAATATGCGGCGTCTGGCGGATATCAGATTCTTACGGGCTACGAGCGAATCACTCAGATCATGGAGCCATTGGAGAAGGTGGGGCACATCCTAGAGATTCTCATTAAGGACCCCTCTCCCATTGAGAGCCAGCAGCACAAATAGAAAGACAAAAAAACAGAAAAAGAAACGGCCTGAAAGGGTCTCTTTTTCTTTTGGGGACCTCTTATGAAGATTGGATAGATATGGGTTATCTCCATGGGAGAGGGGCAAATACAAGTTATCTCCAAAGGAGAGGGGTGTGGGTTAAGTGTCCCCACTCCACAAAATTGAAAACAGCGATCGTCTAAATAAAAACCATCACTCCATCATTACAATGGACCAAGACATCCTCCGCCATCTCCGTCGCTGGGAAGGAACCACCGTCTACCCCATCATTCTCCTCGGCGGCCCCTCAGGCATCGGCAAAACCACCCAAGCACGCATCCTCTCTCGCGATCTCGGCATCCCCTACACGTCCCACGACCTTCACGGGAACGCACGCAACTTTCTCTTCCATCTCTCTGCGATTCTGCGGCAGCACCATTGCGCCATCGTGGACCGCGTCTTCCTCGACGGAAACATGGCGTGGATCGAGGAGCTCAAGGCAATCATGCTTCCCTACGGGGTCATGGACGTCGCTCTGTTCCCCATCTTTCCCGTGATTCACGATGACCTCGTGGAGGCAGCTCTTCAGAACATGGAGAAGCGAACGATCGCCTTGGAGGAGACGGCCTATGCGGACGAGCCGAATCGCGTGAAATGCGGCAATAACATGGAGGACCGTCGCAAGATTCTTCAGAAGCAACTCGAGGGCTCTCAGACTATCAAGAAGGCAGCTTATGTCGAGATCATGGACAAGGGGGTTCAGCGGAGCATCATGGACGTGGCCCTTGCCTACCGTGGCGCGCTGGCGGGACTCCTTCACCAATACTGCCACAGTGGAAGCCGAAAACGTAAACAACTTGATGCATCCCTTTGAAATGTGGGGACACACCCCTCCGTGGAGACGCAAGCGTCCCCACACCCCTCTCTCTAGGAGATTACGTAACATTCACAAAAACAAATAAAAACAGGGGCGACCCCCTTGTTTTTCTTAGCGATTTCTCAGTGGACCTATTCTAAGTCATTCAAATGAATTAGAGTAGTCCTGGTGAGGATTGAACTCACGACCGATGGCTCATAAGACCACCACTCTACCTCTGAGTTACAGGACTTTCAGGGATTTCTCCCTGGCTTACCCATAGCGAGTGTCTTTAGGCCCTTATAGGGTTTATGGGAGAGGGGTGTCATCTCCACGGGAGAGGGGTGTGGGGACGCTCGCGTCTCCACTCATAAATTTGAAAACGGGGAAGGCCGAAAAGAGTGTGTTATAGAAGACCATCTCAACCATCGCAACCATCGCAACCATCGCAACCATGCCCCGTCCCTGGCTCGTCGCACCCCTCACAGAGACTACAGAGTTTCACAATCACATTCTCATCACCCTATACCGACCAGGACGAAACATCTCCGTCGTGGCCTGTAAAGACGCCTATTTCTTAGAGGTTCAGTCTCAGATCGCCGCTCAGATGGGGCTGACCTACGATGACATCCACTTGATGCTCAATGACAAGACTCCGCCGCCTCTTGCGAAGATCAGTAGCCTCATGCGACAGCTGGAGGAGGCGAACTATGTTCTGGAACTGGCGTAAAAAAAAGAAGATCTCTACGGGAGAGGGAACACAGACACCAAAATGGGCCCAAAGGGCTTTTTTGGTTCATCGATGCGATAATAATATGCAATAAGAATAGAAACATGTCACGGCAACTTTATGAAGAAATTGAGGATGTAAATGGTGCACTTATCGAACTCTTTGAGAAATACCATGCAGGCCTTCCACAGGGGGATCGTGTTCAAATGGTGCAAGATGTGCGTGATCTATTGTCTGTGGCTATGCAAACGGCAGAGCATGATGCAGAGGGGGATGCAGAGGGGGATGCAGAGGATGGTATTCTAACTCAGATCCAAGAGTTAGATCATGCTCTAGAACAGGCCCTGAATGCTCCTGATAACGAGATGATTGGATTGCTGGAGAGTGCCGAGGTTATGTCTAAGGATCTAGTGGATCGCGTAGGATACAACTACATGGGTGGCAAACGAACGCATCGCGGCAAGACGCATCGCGGTAAGACACATCGTGGCAAGACGCATCGCGGTAAGACACATCGTGGCAAGACGCATCGTGGTAAGACGCATCGCAAACGCAATATCAAACGGACCCATCGCAACCGCAAATAAAATGTCACGGTCCTGAGACAATAGGATAAAAAACACCGATACTAGAATGCAACCCCCCACAAATGCCTTTGACGTAGAGGTTCATGACGCCTATTGGGCGATGAACCGTGCCCATAAAGGACTCCATGATGCCCTTACCTCGATCTCGATGGGCGCGAAATGGAAAGACTGTCAAAAGGCCGCTCTTCTTGCAGAGGATAAAGTGAACGATGCAGTGATCATTGGGAAGATCCCTATGAACCGATTGGCAGCAGAATTACGGGGCGTGCCCCAAAATATCCATCTTCCAGCGGATCGGAAAGAGGAAATGGTTTCTTTCTATGAGAGAGGGGTGTGTTTGTGGAGCACACGCTCACAAGGCTCGCAGTCCCTGCGGGCCTGCTTTGTGCGTCTCCACGCTCACAAGGCGAACATTATGATCCGTTCCGCAAAGAAGGCAGCTGCCGCGCCGAATCCAGAGAAGATGAAAAAGGCGCTCATAGAGGCATTGCGTATCACGAAAGAGATGGAAGAGGATATTCTGAAGTTTTATGAGCCGCATGTGACACAGTTGGGGCACTTAAAGACTTCGCGTAAGAAAAAGTCCTACGGAGTATCACGAAACAAGCGGATGCGCAAGCGCAGCAGCATTCGCAAGCGCAGCAGCATTCGCAAGCGCAAGTCTACATAAAAGGGGGTCTTAGTAGAATGTCCGCCTGGATTGCCGATCGCTTCCATCGTGTAAGCAATGAGCTTCATCGTGCGCGTGAAAAAGTAGAGGAGTGCAAAAAAGCCATTACAACCAATAAGGTCCCCCCACATGTTCAGGAATGTGAAGAGGCCATTAACAGAGCATCGGTGATCGCAAAAGACCTCCTAAAAGAGTATTCCACGAGTGTCTATTTGGATTATACACTCGATAGAATGGCGAGCAATGATATGGTTTCAGATGGTATGAAATATGCATTTCGTGGGATGCGTAATGAAGTGAAGAGTAAGAATGAGAGTAAGAGACTGGAAAAGCTAAAGCTTATGATTTATAAAATGAGTTTCAACTTTAACATGGCTCGGAAGGCAAAGACAGAACAGCATGCCGTTGCGCTGTTGGACGAAGTGATTCATAGTGCGGGACATCTGGCAGATCTATGTGCTATTGCAGCCGAATATGCATCAGATGATAACGAGCCTATCGAGGAACTCAAAAACGGTGTCTCTCTCGATCAAATCCGCCTCGGCGGCTACAAGAAGCGCACCCATCGCAACAAGCGAACTTATCGCAATCGCAGCGGCCATAAGCGCACTCATCGCAATCGCAAGCGTAGCAGCAATCGCAAGCGTAGCAGCAATCGCAAATAGAGAGGACTAGTAGATGGATCTGCTAGACTTCCACCAACATGATCAAGATATCCAAGACCACCAAGACCTCGACGATCTTCCAGACCTTCCCCCTTTTGCACCACCGCTACAGAGACAGGACCATTGGGAGCCCGACATTCCCATGATGCGTGTCTCTGAACTAAAGGAGAGACTGTCCGCCGCACTAAGTCGCACGAATACACCGCTTGCTTCTAACGAGACAAGGGCTCTTCGAGAGGTGTTGGATAAGCTGGTCAAAGAGATGTCCGAAGGGCAGGTTTTTATCAATGATGATTATCCGGTTCCACCGATTCTTTTACAGATCGAGGCGATCCCTTTTGAAGAGAACCGTGGAATCCGTGGAAATGGCGGGTCTCGCAAGCGCAGCAGCATTCGCAAGCGCAATTATCGTAAGCGCAGTTATCGCAATAAGAAACGCAGCTCTTATAAGAAGAAGCGCACCCTACGAAAGAGGCGTTATTTCTAAAGGAGTAGTATATGGACGGTCCTCCGCCTGAATTACGGCTTATCGGTCCTGATGATAATAATCCAAACGCAAGGACAGTAGGTGAATTAAGGGAAAGGCTACGTATCGCTCGCGACCATCCATCCATTAACCAAGATCAGAGAGATGAAATCGATGGAGCACTCCTCTATATTAAGTTTGTGCGCGATAATCAACTAAAGCTTCCTCCTGCCATTCTGCTTGAGGTAGAAGCGATGCCTCGCGTGGAGGTGAAAGATAAAAAGAAGCAACGTGGTGGCCGAAAGACCCTGCGAAAGACCCGACGTATACGGAAGAAGCGCAGCTATCGCACTCATCGTAAGTAAAAACTTTTTACATTCCATAAAAAATAAGGGGATCCCTCTTTTTTTATGTCATGGAGTTCGTAGGAGGGGGGTGTGGGGGCGTTTATGCCTCCACTTTATGTCATGGAATTCCTATGGAGTTCGTGGGAAGCCTAGATATTCTCCACGTCTGAATCCGAGTCCGCTCCGCCAGCCGCGCTAGATGCGCCACCTACGTTTGGAACCGTCTTCTTCGGCGCCATCACATTGAAATGGCGCATGATATAGAACCGCTGTAGAGTGTGAGGGTCAATCTCCGTGCAGATCGTAGGAGTCGCATACGCGTAGGATCTGCTGATCACCCGAAACGCATCATTGATCATCTCCAGGAACGGGATCATCTCCTCCTCCCATTGCCGAAGACGCATGCGCCAGTCCTCGCTCGTCTGATGATCCTCATGACGTGTCACGCGCGCCACCATGTCCACCGCAACCATATGGAACGCCGCGAACACCTCCTGGATCTCCGCATCGCGCTTCCGCTTCTTCTCTAACATGGCCAGGCGGCGGCCCCACTGCTCCTCCGTCATGTCTCCCAGTAGGAACTGGACGTGAAGTTCTTGGACCGCGCCCTGATCCAGGTGGCTGCGATACGTTCGCGCCCCCAGGTCCTGAATGTCCATACAGATTCGGTGGAAATCCGTGAAATGGATCCATTGCGGGCCCTGGCGAACCGTGAGACTGCGCGGCTGAACGCGGTAGAGGTCCCATGCGTTCGGGTAGCCGCCGCAGGGGATGTCCTGCGGGTTGCGAGGGATGCCTCCGTTGCGCGCCATCCACTCGTAGTAGTGCGGATTGTGGATCGCTCCCTTGGTCACGATCTTGCCCGTTTCCCAGTCGAAGGGGGTTTGGCAGGAGATGCAAAACATTTGGCTGCAGTTTCGCACGACGGTGCTGTCGACCAACTGGAATCGGCGGTTTCCGTCCAAGCGCCATCCGTAATACGTGCCGCGACCGACGGGTGTTACGGTGATTGCACTTATTTCTGTCATGCCTTTGGCTTCTTTGGCTTCTTTTGTGCCTTTGGTGCCTTTGGTCGTGCCTTTGGTCGTTCCTTTGAAGCCGAACAGGATGTCCTTGGTGCATTGTGCGAGCGTCATGTAGTCTTCCACGAAGATTTCAACCGGTTTCCAAAGCCGTTCTTCTCGATCCGATTTCAGCACCAGTGTGTGCTTCGCGTTCACCGTGTAGGTCATTCCCGTCTGTTGCTTCACCTCATACATCTCGTCCTCGCCCGTCACGGTGTCCCGCACCGTTCTCTTGGTGCCATCGTCTCCCACCAACTCATGGCCTTTTTGGACGTCTTGAGACAGGATGGTGGTGCCGTCCCACAGGAGGACAGGCGTATCTTTGGCGAAGCAGCCGCTCGACTTCTGGATATACTGACCGCAGTTCGGGCATGACTTGGAGTCCTTTCGGATGAGCTCGGCCGTCTCCACGTCCTCCTTCTTACACTCATGGACCGAGTCGCGGGTCTCTCCCTTGACCGTGAGGCATGTTCCACAGCTATACCACTCGCACAGTCCGCACTTCCACGCGGTGCTCAGGAATCCCTGACATCCGTCCCGCAGACAGCGGCGGATGAACGTTTTCTTCTCTTCACCCGCTGCGCTTTGGCCTCCAGCGGCTGCTTGAGCAGCGGCTCCATCAGCAATGGCCTGGTCCGTGACAGCTCTCGCTTGTCCGTATCGCGCATTCCAGCGCATCTCATAGTAGTCTCGGCGATACTCTCGCACGCGATCCGCCATATCCTCCAGAGCCGCCCGCATCTCATCCAGCTGGAGACGGAGGGCCGTGCGCTCTGTCACACGATCCGCATGGAGTTGATGGTATTCCAGGTTGACCTGGTGATACGCAATGAGGTGCGTCTTTCTCTCCCGTCGCATCTCCAGAAGAGTCTTGTGGACCTCATTCGCCTCTTTCATGTCGTCGCGGGTCTTCTTGGCGGCAAGGGCGGTCTCTTGGAGGCCAGGGAGTGCCGCGCGCTCGCGGTTCATGAGCACTTCCTGGCGGTGCTTGTAATACTTGTTCTTCAGATACGTCTGCGTGCAGATGCCTCGCAGCGTGGCGTCCGAGTAGTTCACGCGGCAGTGGAGACAGTGGGCGTCCTCATGGCGGCTCATGAGATAGTTCTCCACGCACTTCGAGCAGGTGTGCTTGTGGCAGAAGGAGCATTCCACTTTCTTGCGGAGCACGGCGGTGTAGTGATCGGCGCAGATGCTGCAGTGAGTGGGGTCAGGGTCTGCGGTTGCGGCGGTTGCTGATGCGTTCGTGGAGTGAGACATACTGCAAGGGTGTGGGGATAGCTTTTTTCAATCGGAACGCCCCGTCAAATTTTTAGTCGGGTTTTCTAGAAAAAAGTGAAGTAGAGACATTCTGTGTGCTTCATGGGAGAGGGGGTGCGGGGGACGCTTGCGTCTCCCGAAAATTGAAGTGGGGAGACACGTGGGAGAAAGGCACATCATGGACTACAAACCCGTCATCATCGACGCCTTGCGCGTCCTCGAGGCACGCGACAAAGCCGAGAAAAAGCCCTTTTCCGTTCGTGCCTACGCCACGGTCCTTCGTCATTTGGAGGCGCACCCCGCACCCATTCGGTCCCTTGCAGAGATCCCTGTCTTCCAAGGCGTAGGAGAGAAAATCAAGAAGAAGATGGAGGAGATCGTAGAGACGGGGCGGCTGGAGGCGGCAGAGAAGGCCAAGGTGGAGTATCCGCTCGACGCCCTCGCTCTCTTTGGAGGCATCTATGGGATTGGCCCTGTGAAGGCGAGGGAGCTCGTGGACATGGGCCTTCGGACCCTCACGGATCTTCGTGTGGAGCTTCACATGCGGCCTGACCTTCTCCATGAAAAACAGAAAGCGGGCCTCTTCTACTATGAGGACTTGGTGGAGCGGATTCCTCGTGAGGAGATGCGGGAGCATGAGGCTTATTTACAGGGCGTTGTCACACAGGTATTAGGCCAAGGTGTCTCCATTACGATTGTTGGAAGTTACCGTCGAGGTGCCGAGACGTCTGGTGATGTGGACGTGCTTCTTCGTGTTCCTTCTTCATGGACCTCTCTGATGTGTGCCACCTATCTCCACACGTTCGTGATGGCCATGGAGACCGCAGGATACATGGAATACATCCTTGCGCTCGGTGAGAAGAAATGCATGGGGATTGCTCGGCTACGTGACGGAAAAGATTACAAAGCGCGCCGTGTGGACTTCCTTATCACTCCTGAGCATGAGTATGCGTGCGCCCTGCTCTACTTTACGGGATCCGATATGTTCAATGTGGCGTTTCGTCAGCGTGCTCTTCAGAAGGGATATACGCTGAACGAACACCTCCTTACTTCCATGGGAGATGCTCCAACCCCACCTCCGTTTCATACAGAACAAGACATCTTTCGGTTCTTGTCTCTTCAGTATGTGGAGCCTTCTAAAAGAGTGGAAGGGGCGGTTCGTGTTATGATAAAACGACCGACTGTGGTTTACCCTTAGCACTTCTCCAAGGGAGAGGGGTGTGGGGACGCTCACAAGGCCCGCAGCCCCTGCGGGACTGCTTTGTGCGTCTCCACTGTGGAGCCCTCCAAGCGTGTAGAGGGTGCCCTCAGAACACTGATTAAGAGACCGACTGTGGTTTACCCTTAGAATCGTATTCTCCCGAATGTCGCTTCTTCTCCAAGGGAGAGGGGATTACGAAGTGCGTGTGCGTCTCCCGAAAATTGATGTAGAATCGGTTTTTATTAAAAGATGCCCACTCATGACCGACATTGACTACGATTCTCCCGCGGAGGAGCCGCAGGAGCCTCCGCAAACGTTGCAATCATCAGTAGAACTCTACCCCTGCGCCAACGTGATCGCCCAGATGACTCATTGGGTGCTCGAATCCACCCGCTTTGGCTATGAGGACGTCCGACGCTGGGAGTGTATCCTCCGCTATTTCAGGCTCATGAATGATCACCAGGTTCTTTTCACCTACTACGGAAACATTCGTGTGACGGTCATTGCAAAAATCTCTGAGATTCAGGAATACGTGATGGAGGACAGCGACTTTGTTGTGGCAAATCGTTCTCTGTTCACCCTCTTGCATTACGTCATGAATGATGTGATGTCTGTGATCTGTCGTGTGGATCCTCCCGAGATGAGAGGCGACAGGAGACGTAAACGCACTCACGGGTGCGCGTTTACCAGTGGTGGGGACACTTCGCAGGGCTCGTTTCCCCACACCCCTCTCCTATGAAGAGGACGCGTATTCTACAGAGCTGACGTATTCCATGAAAGAGGGGTAACCCTTTTTTATGACCCTCTGAGAAAAAATTGAAAACGGGGAGTCCCATGGCGATCCATTGTCCCCATCTTTACAATTGTTCTGCCTTCCATGTTTCGCGCTCTTCCCTTCCCGCCCCTTTCTTCGCCCCCTGGGTCCTGCACCATTACCATTCGCAGCCCCATGGGGACCAATCTCTATATCGAGGCATGGCTTGCCGCGGATGTCTCCTTGATGAAAGAGGCATTGATGGCGGTGTTCCGCTGTTCGGCGGAGCAGATGCGCTTCTTCCTTCCTGATGGTCTTCCTCACTCGCCTCTTCCCGACCGCACATGGATCCGTTGTCTTCCTGTGATTGGAAATACGCGGTTGGTCTATTTGGTGGTGATGGATGAGGTTCCGAAACGGGTTCGCATTCGTGTTCCTCGTGGAGACGCAAGCGTCCCCACACCCCTCTCCATAAGAAATACACAATATATTCCTCTTCAATGAAGTGCCCTATAGAAAAAGATTGCGGTCTTTTTATTTCTGTGGAGACATTCTGTGGAGACATTCTGTCCCCACAGAGTAGAGCAATGAGAACACCGATCTTTTACGAGATATACAGTGTAAGTGACGCCCACCGCACTGTTCAACAGGGGAACTACACCATTGAAGAGGCGATACGTGATGCGTTTGCCACTTTTTTTTCAGACGCTCGTGTGAAACGCGTTGATGCTGATGCGCTGGGAGGGGGCACATTCACATTTCGGATGTATGGCAGGGTTCCCATTATTGCCTTTACCGAAGAAGATGATGATGAAACCGTCTATTTCTCTGGAGATCGAGACGCTCTCCGCAGACTTGTTGAGGCTGATGTGGAGAAGATTGATGATCTCTTAGAGAAACCCCGTGATTCTGTGGGCGGATGGAGACGCAAACGCACCAAACGCACCAAGAAATCCAAGCATTTCAGGAAATCCAAGCGCGCCCGACGAACCCTCAGAAAAAATTGAAAACCTAGGGCACAGAAAAGGAAGGCATCCTCGCACTTCGTATTCGCAACCACTTCGTATTCCAAGCATGTTTCGCACCCTCCCCTTCAAGTTCGCCCCGCTGTTTCCCAACGAGATCCGCATCTCCATCCATCGCTACCTCGGCGGCGTCGAGCAGCATCTCCTCGCCGTCCAACCTGGCGCCACCCTGCTCGACATGAAGCGCCACATGAACGACGTCCTCTATTGCTACGAGGATGAGCAGACCTACGTGCTCCCGCACCGCCCCGTGGAGATAGAGGACGATCTCGTGCTCCACGATCTCCGTATCGGCCAGCGAGAGATGATCGTGCTGGTCCGCCCCGCGCCCGTGGAGCACATCCCCTTGACGTTCCAGTATGTCGCCCGCGGAAATCACGACCCGTTCGTCTGTCTCGTTCTGGAGAATCTGACGGATGCGCACATGGAGCACGTGCCGTCCTGGCTGGAGCACGAGGCGGGCCACATTCAATGCATTGACGTGTCGGCGACACACCTGCGCGTCAATGAGATTCTCTCCATGATCCAGCATGCTCTTCCGCACCTTCCCATGCTGAAATCCATCCATCTGCGGCGCACCGCTTACACTCTGAGTAAGGTGGGGCGTGAGGCGATTGTGGGGCTTTGCACTGCTTCCACGAAAGGCCAGGTGGCAGTCCATATGGAGGCCCATGTCTTCCACAATCAAAAGAAGATGTATGGACATCAGCTGTTGCGCCTGCATGCGACCGATGGGTTTGAAACTGCCATTAAAAAGTATGCGTCTGCTCCTCTGTTTGTTTCAAAAGAGGCAATTGCTGCATCTGTTAGTGCTTCGCTTACGGTGTGCATGTAACCATGAATACCATATGTGCTTGTTCAACTACGTGTGTGGCTTTTATAGCTTCGCTTTAAAAAAAGATTCAGTTCTTTTTATTGTTTACGATTTGTAAATAGTCTTACAAGCAAACGGCGTCTTCTTCTTCTCGATCGCCGCCTCCTCCTTCTTGCTGACCGTGTATCCATAGAACTGCCCATACGCATCCTTCTTTGGATCCAACAAGTGATTGGGGACCTTCTCTTTGTCTAGCATGAAATACGTGTATTTGTCTCCTACCGCATAAGGATAGGGGGTTTCTGACGAGCCAATAGGGGATTCATAGAAGAGAATGGGCTCTGTTGTCTTAAAGGAGTAAATCTCTGATCCGATGTAGACGTAATGATTCTCTTTGATACAGACGAGGATCGAGCTTCCCTTGTGATAGATGGCGTCTTTCAGTCGTCCCTTTTCCCCTAGAAACACATGTTCGTAGGGGGTTTCAAAGATCTCCTTGTTGCTTCGCTTGTTGCCTTGATGTCTCTCTACACAGACCGTTGTAGAAGTGATCTCTACCACAAAGGGAGTTCCTCCGTTGTCTAGGATCTTATAGGTCTTTTTTTTGCAGCGTTGTGTCTTTGCTTTTGTCTGGGTCTTCTTTGGTGTCCGCTTTGCTGTTCGCTTTGGCATTCTATCAAGGTCCAATAAAATTGAAAGAGAATGTCGGTTACAAAAAAGGTAACCACTCCGTGATGGATCCGCCAACGATGCAAGAGTTCTACGAGCGGTGGGCGCGCAAGGATCCCCTCCTTCATCTTTCTCCCTCGCTTCCCGATGGGTTTCTCTTTCGCTCCATCAAAAGCGGGTGGTTCGAGATGGCGGAAGAGGCGACTGAGGCTGCTGCTAAAGCGACTGATGCTTTAGAAAACGAGGTAGTAGTCGGAAAGAGAATCCTCGTTCGTGAGACCATCAATCAGAAGGACAACACCATCGTTCAGTATGGTTCCGAGAAGACCGAGAGAGGCTGGACACGCCACATTGTCGCCTTTCGCCAAGGAGAGGAGTCTCCGTTCCCTTTGCCTGCAACTGCGACTGCGACTGCGACTGCGTCTACGTAATACGTCCTGAAGCACGTTGTGATACTTGTGATAATAAGAAAAAAGAAGGGCCTTGGCTCTTTTTATTGGCTTCGTTAAAAATTGAGGGAGTCCGATGGAATCTGAAAAGGTATCTATCGGCACCATGAGCACCTTCGACAAGTCTGAGCTTCGCTCTTTTGAGCGTTTCTCCTTCCCCCCTCTCCCCTCGTTTTCCGATGTCCCTTTTCCCGACGTCGCCTCGTTCCGTTCCCTCGGCACGCGCAGTCGTCGCACGTTTCACATGGTTCTCTCCGACGAACCCGAACTTACAAATGCGATAGGCACAGCCACAGGCACAACCACTAACGTTGCTGGCGCTCAAAAGAGCGAAGCGATTGGTGCAAGCACTAGCGTTATGAAAGTCCCCATCTACGGCGGCATCCTCCATACCATCTTGGAGGGAGTCGACTACTACGCCCTCGTCCAGGGCCGCCACACAGGCAAATGGTCTTTCCCCAAAGGGCATCTTCAACTCGGTGAAACCGGTCCTGAATGTGCCCTACGAGAGATCGCGGAAGAGACGGGGCTAGACGAGGTGGATCATGCGAGATCGATTGGAACCCTCTTCCTCCACTACGGAACCTATTATCTCTATGAGTGTGCTGGGTTTGACCCGCTGTTGCCCCGTGACCAAAAAGAGATTATTCATGCGAAGTGGATGACGCTGGAGGAGATGCGTGGGGTGTCCTTGAATGCCGATGTGAGCCAGTTTCGGAAACAACGATGCCGTGTTTTGGCGTGGAATATGACACAACCAATGACACAGTGTGTTGCGTAATCTTTGTGTCTTGCGTATTGCCGTGTCTGTGTTCTGTCTTGCGTCTTGCGTCTTGCGTCTTGCTGTGTCCATGTTCTGTCTTCTGTATTGCTGTGGCTGTGTCTGTGCGTCTTGTGTTTCTTAAAAAAAAGAAGAGAGAGGAGATGAGTTCCCTTCCGCTTAATGCCAATGAAACCCGTAATCATATTATTAATATTGATTCAAGGTTTCGGAAAAGTGCACTAGAACCACCCACTGACTTCCTGTATTCGTTCGCTCACAGTTATCGCAACGTAATAACGGCACGGATAGCCTCTGTAGAGATTCCTATGGGGTTCTATGCGTTTTCTAAGGTTAAGCGCAATACGATGTTCAGGCTTGACTTCAGGGACTTTCTTGGGGACCTTCAAACAGAAACGGTTACGATTCCTGATGGTGATTATACTCCCGCGTGTTTGATTCAACATATTCAAGAGGAATTCAATCGCATTCGTGATACACTGGGTGTATTTTTTCGTATTTCATTGAACCCGATTAACCGACGTGTGACCATCTCCCATGACGGATCTGCTCCGCCCCCGTCGCCCCCTGGGCCCGCTTTTAAACCAGCTGCATATGGTATTACCTTTGGCATGGTTGGACTAGAACAGCGCACCTACGACACGGGTATGGGCTTCGCACTTGGCTTCACGAAACAATACTATGAGATTACGACACCTGATATCACGGGAGAGTCATTGATCAATACCAATGGGGACAATTATTTTCTGTTGGCAGTGGATGATTTTTATACGGTGGAGCACAAGATGCATGATGGATATCTTCAGTGCATGGCGAAGATTTTATTGAAACCGCATCATGGCTCTGGTATGATGGGAAACATCATCAGTAACGATGGATACACGGTGTTATCGAACGATATTGTCTTTCCTCGTGCGATCGATCTGAAACAGGTGCGTATCAGACTCATGGATGCATATGGAGTTCCGATTGATCTACATCACCTCAACTGGTCATGTAGCCTTGAAATAACAGAAATTATGAATGTAGAGCGATATGATCGCCATCGGTTGGCCATCTGGAAAGAGGAGGAACCTCGGATCTCTTCGCGTGCGACGGGTTCGGGTGTTCCGATTGCGCTTCCTGGGCGATCTTTTAATTAAGTGGGTGGAGGCATTCTGCCCCCACACCCCTCTCCCTTGGAGTGGACTTGGTATTCACATGATCTCTCCCGCGGCGCAGTCTTTAAGTCCCCCGAGTATACGTCTTTAAGTCCCCTGAGTGTCCGTCTTTAAGCCCCCTTGCCTGCCTTTCGCAGCACGAGATGCCCCACCTCCACACATCCCATCAACCCAAACAGTTGCGGTTCTATCTCGCTATAATCGAGCAAATACGGTTTTGCACGCGGATCCACGCGATGGATCAGATCATTCTCTTCCAACCATTCACGTACCTCTGACATCCTGTTTCCATGATAAACCTTGTTGAGATCCCATATACCTCTATTCACTACCATCATATCATCAAACACGCACTGTTGTCCATCCGACGCACACAGTGACCATGCAAGTTCGTCGTATGTGTATGGGCAAATTCCCTCATGAATGGCTTGAAGATACTTGATCATCGTGGGTTTCAGCGGATGGGTCAATAGGATGTGGATGGGAAGATCAAAGGACTGGAGTGTGGTTCCGCGGAGTTCTTGCATCATGGCATCATATGCAGGCGACAGGGGGCTCGTTTCATGGCCGATCTTTGAGAACACATGGCGTGTCTCATACACATACCTGGCAATCATGTCTACTGCCCCTTTTCGTAACGGGATGCCATATTCTACGATGAAGAACGACTGGGTGGCGTCCGTGCGGTGCTGTAGATAGAACAGGCGATCCCACACGGCAACCTTTTGGCCCGAGGGCTTGACACAGGTGCGAAGAGGAAGGAAGGATGGGAGATGGTCTGGATAGGTGACAGGAAAGATGTCATGGATCCATTCATCGGTCTTTTTGGTGGGTGTGCTTGCCATAGGCTGAATGCTTGACATGATCTCTTGATGAAGAGCGTATTGGGTTTAGATGGCGATGATATGAACCAATTATCCCTCGTAGATTCATTCCACATCAAGTAGCCCAATGATGATACGATCCCTTGCAAAACGTAGCTGTTCTTCTATCGCCTCATAGGGTTGAATATACTCTGAAAGAGGTGGGGGTGCTTGAATCCCCTCTTCTTCCAAGGCATCACGAATGGTGCCCATGTTGTCACATTGCCGAAGGAGAGATCGGAGGTGTCGTGGGAAGCGAGGAATACTTATCATATCATTGACGCATTGACGATAACACGGGTCCCTTTTCCATGCCTCATATGCATACACGTCATACTCTTCTTCTGTCACTCCATGATGAAGCATCAGAAGGCGCTCATGAGAACGGCGCGTGATAGGATATGAATAGAGGACGCGCAAAGGAAGATCGCATGCATCAGGGGACAACCCTGTGTTGTCGCATATTCTTTGCACCATCTCTCTGTATTCAGGCGGGCCATCTTGTGAGAGTGCCATAGTAGAGAGAATGGTTTGGATCTCTTTCACATGGATCAGGGTGGGCTCCGTGAGTCGTGGGCGGATCGGTCGGCAATATTCAATGATAAAAAACGACTGTGATGGGTCCAGATGGTGTTCCATATAAAACAGGTTATCAAATCGTAGGGAGACCTGTTTGCCGTTGGGTGAATAATAGTGCTGAACACGAACATGACGGATATGATACGAGGGATATTCTAGAGGCAGAATGTCGTAGATCCACTGATGCAATAGATGGGGCGGATAGGGGCAACATTCTGTGTGATCTTCATGATCATATTCAAGTAAGCATTTATCGTCGGCGTATTCTACGAGTGTTGTGTAGTCGGTCATGGGATCTTCTTACAGAGAATGGGGTGTCTTTATGTTAGGTGGGCAGGGACACTCGCAGGGCTCGTTTCCCCACACATCTGGTAGAAAATCTGCGATTTTCTTTCACCCCTCTCCCTAGGAGCGGGCTAGGTATCTCTATAGAGAGCAACTCCAAAGGAGGGGGGTTACAAAATTGAATGGAGCCCATGTGTATCATAAAGGCACAGCATGACGGAGACGCAGCCTTGGAACACACCTTGCACATGGGAAATCACAGCCAATGGGGTCCTTATCGAAGGATGGAAGCCGTTCGACCTCCCCTCTTCTTCTTCTGCCTCTTCCTTGTCATCATTAGCCTCTACCTCCTCGGACTCGTCCTGTGGGCAAAAAGAGATGGTAGACAAAGGAACGCAAACTAATGGAGACGCAAGCGTGTGCTTCACAAACATACCCCTCTCCCATGGAGATGGCGTGCATCTTACCGTCTCCCATGACATCTCCCATGAAGAGTAACTCACCGTCTCCATCGTCGTCCTCTCCACAGGGACCTATTTTTTATAGGATCCCTCTCACGAGATGTCATACCCATCGATCTCATGAAACGACCTGCTTAAACAAAGAAAGGGCTAGCATAGCTAATGGGCTATCATATTATTTTACATTGCACCGCGATCATCAAACCAGAATACATTGATTGTATTAAAAGAGAGAATTTTGAATACGATGAATACTATCATAGATATGATAGTGATGATAGTGAGGAAGAGGAGTTCGAGGGGATCCCAGAACAATGGATTGAATTTTATAAGATATGGCGAGAGCTCTGTCTGATATATTGTTTCTATCAATTTAAACTAGAGGGTGACCGATTTACATTTGAACTATCTAAAAAATTCAATCGTTATGTATGTAAAACGACACGTGATGATTTATCGAGTGCGTATATGATATTAATGGGTAGCATCATTGCGCCCATCTCGAGCGAGATCATTCATTGTGAGATTGAGCACGATGATTATGGAATAGGCTCCTATTACTATACCGATGCGGAAGTTCGCGAATTTTGGTATGGATACTCACGGGACTGGCGTGTGCTTCACACACATATCCCTCTCCCACAATCTCTGTAAGTCCCCTGGTGGGGACACTTCGTTTCACTGGTAGAAAATCTTCGATTTTCTTTCACCCCACACCCCTCTCCCACGAACATCCCCATGACATCCTCTTTAAGCCCCCGTGACATCTTCTTTAAGTCCCCTGTGGAGACGCAAGCGTCCCCACACCCCTCTCCTCTTTAAGTCCCCTGGCGTCCCCACACCCCTCTCCTCTTTAAGTCCCCTGGCGTGATCACACTGCATCCTCTTTAAGTCCCCTGGCGTCCCCACACCCCTCTCCTCTTTAAGTCCCCTGGCGTGATCACACTGCATCCTCTTTACGTCCCCATGACATCCCCAAGGAATCCCTACAGTGCTGTAAAGAGCCCCATGGTGATCGGTGGGATACCTAGTCATCTCCTATGGAGAGGTGTGTGTGAAGCACAAAATTGATGAGACGTGCCCGTTTATTAAAAGGCACACGTCGCCTCAATATGGAATTATTCTTTCATCACAACGAACAGAACTGGTATGGAGGGTGCTCTCTTGTTCCACCCTCTCTGTTCTTTGTCTTCCTTCGCGGTGCTCTTACCACGGCCATTGTCCATATCGGATTTCTCAAACAAAAACAACATGACGTAACCTATTACTGCTATGTCCTCATGGAATTTGCACACCATTACTTGTATCAATGGTTTCGCGGGTGTGAATTCATTCAGCCCGCCCTGCTTACCATTATGATTCTTGACGCACTCCTCTACACAATGGCGACATCTATGATTAGACATCAACGGAACATCATCGGCTATTACAGTCTTGTCGTCCTTGCGTTGATCGGTTTCTATACGAACGAAACCTATGATACGTTCCGCGTTGCGATTATTATCAGCCTTTGTAGCTATGTGTTGGAGCACACACTTTTGAAAAGCAATCATGACAAGGAGCATCTTGTGGAGCAGCGTGTGGAGCGTGTGGAACAGCCCGCAGTGGAGCCCGCGGAGGAAGAAGAGGATGACCGTGAAGAGGGACAGTTGGAAGATCATGTAGAAGCACATCCTATCCTTCCCATGTTCTTCCCAGGAGAGGGCTAAGTAGTGGGTGGAGGCATTCTGCCCCCACACCCCTCTCCATAGGAGATAGCGTGCATCTCACTGTCTTCATAGTTAACCCCTCCACAGGGACCTATTTTTTATGGGTGCCATAAACATCCCCACAAACATCCCACAGCGTCCCCATGACATCTCCATGAACATCCCCATGAAATCTCCTCACATACTAGATGACCCGCCGTATCAAAAGGGTGCGACAGTCTATCAAGAGGCGTTACACGAGACGTAATCATACTCATAAGAGACGCAAACGCGGTGGAGCCGTCTACGACCCCATGAAATATGACACCTTTACGGTGGATCGCTATTTTCAGAAACTTGACCTCCCCGCGTCCGTTCAAAAGAACCTCATGGACCGTTTGAAGCTAGATTTGAACACGCTGTCCAAGAACGTCCAGGCTGCCCTTGACATCAAAGAGGAGGCCTTGAAGGCATGTATCGGCCGAGAAGGGAAAGCGGAAGTAACACAAGGGGTACAAGTATCACAATGGAAAAAGTGTGAAGGCACATGCAACACCCTCATTACCAATGCTGTGAACCAAGAGATCGGGTCTACCGCCTTCATGTTGAAACTCCTTGCCGACAGTGTGATTCGACCCGACGACAAGAAGCACCGTTTGAAGATCGGACTGGATCCTTCTTTTTATAAGCCAGGAACTGGCGATAAAGATGATAAGGCTGGAAGTGGCTGCCGTCTCCTCACAGGCAAATGGAAAGACGATGCTCCCTTTCTTCACCTGGTGCTTCCTCCCTCTAAACAAGGTTCGCCCCCTAAAGGGGGCTTATCCGAAGGTCCACGCCCTAGCGGGCGTTTGATTATGGGCTTCGGCCCCAGTGCATCAGGAAAGACCCATTGGGCCAAAACCATCCTCCGTCTCTTGGCACAGGCTGACGCCCAGTTTCCAGAGGTGTTCTTTGCTGTAGATGGTGGGCTCGTTCGTGAATCGTCCGCCGTCTATCAGTTTGCCACCGAGATGGCCCATTGTGCCGGCTTCGCCGGCTTCACGAATCTTCATGCTGGCATGTTTGTGACAGGCGACATCAAGCATGCCATGGAGAAGTATTTGCTGGCCGAGTCCTATCACAGTGCGATCAGCTTGTATGTCCCCGAGACGCTCGGTAAGTGCGAGTTTATGATCCGAGGCGTCACTGTGCCCTTGATTCGGTCCTGTGAGAGTTATCTCAAGACGTTTATGGACATCACGCGGGACGACAAGTGGATCGGGCTTCTTATTTGGCAGCACGCGACGGCCGCAGATCATGTGGCAGATGCTGCGTTTAAAATGGAGTATCCAGGTGATGAGATGAAATGTGCCGGCTGCAAGGAATCAGGGGAGAAGCGAGCGGAAGACGAGGGGAAGCCCTATGAAGACAAGGTCTATGCCCAGTCCATGAAGAACGGGCGGAAATATATGGAGCTGGCCCCTGGTGGCCGTTATGAGATTCATAATGCGGGACGACCAGGTGGGATGAGCGTGATGTGGGATCGGTCCGTGCTGGGTGTAGGAAACCGATTCTCAGAGATCATCCGCAAAGCTCCTGGGATTCAGTATGTGGATGCGCGCGTCACGTCCCAGGCGGGTAAGGACAGGGAAGGACAGACAGCAGTGCGTAATGCCAAGGCAGCCGCTTCTGCCTGGGAGAATACGCAGGCTTCTTCGGATATAATCGAGGGTGCTTCTTCGATTATTACCAAGAATTCTAATGAGCGCATGGCTATCGAAAATAAAGTAAGAAAAACCTTTCGGCACAATCCTGCTGCGTTTCCCATGCGACAAAAGGCGCGGAGGGCGGCTGCCAGTGACACGGGTTCTGTGTTGCGCAATGCGGCGAACTCAGTCTATGCAAGTCGTAATAAGACGAGGAATGCGAATCCGACCGCTATGAAAATTCGGGAGTCATCGGCTTCATTGAACGCGATAAAACAGGCAGAGAAGGCTGCGAGAGCTGCGGAGGCTGCGAAGCAACAGGCTGCGCATTCTACGAGGAATGCGACGAGGAATGCTGCTTCAAGACAGGCCGCGAATGCGAAAACTGCTGCGGGGAAAGAAGCATATGCGGCGAGACTTGCAGCAGAAAGGGAGAGGGATGCGCCACTTGTAAGGAAACAGTTAATCGATGCATTTCAAAAAACGCGTGGGGAGACGCATTATGAGAGGGCCGCGAGAGCTGCAGAGGCTGCGAGAGCTGCAGAGGCTGCGAGAGCTGCAGAGGGTGTCATTCACAATCGGAGAGGGAATAATGAGCTTTCTGTGAATGATTTTTGAGTGGATAACCCACCCTCTCCATAGGAGATGCCTTATGATCCCTGGCATTCTCTTTACGTCCCCCTGTGGGGACGGAACGTCACTGGTAGAAAATCTGCGATTTTCTTTCACCCACACCCTCTCTTTAAGTCCCCTGGCGTGATCTATGGTATTCTCTTTAAGTCCCCTGGCGTGATCCATGGTATTCTCTTTAAGTCCCCTGGCGTGATCTATGGTATTCTCTTTAAGTCCCCTGGCGTGATCTATGGTATTCTCTTTAAGTCCCCTGGCGTGATCCATGGTATTCTCTTTAAGTCCCCTAGAGGCTTTGTGATCCCTGGCGTCCTCTTTACGCCCCCTTGAAGACTTACACACGTCTCTTGGTTCGTCGTGTCTTTCTCTTTTTTGATCTTGATCGTCTTGATCGTCTTCCGCCTTGGTTTCTGTTTGCTGCCTCTACTGCATTTGCGTTTGCTACTTCGGTTGCTGCCTCCTGCAAAGCCACTGCGTTTGCTACCGCCTCCTCTACTGCGCTTGCTACTGCGCTTGCCACCGCATCAGGAATCATAGGCCCCCTATCATCACATGTAACAATCTGGTCATACTTGATCATACACACTACCTCTTTATTGAATGAGTCTACAAACACGCCGCGGTCATCACGAATTTCAATAGGGCCTTTCAGGAACACATTGAAATGATACTTACATTCGTAATCGTTACGTGTCGGCTTGATTGTGACATGTAGTTTGATCGAATGTAGTGTTCCTTTGACCGACGAAAAAGGGCCAAGCCACATAAGATCATGTGAGTCACTCGGAATACCATGCTGATACAGGGTGATGTTCAGGGGGAAGTCGGGGCCGACGAATGGCACATAGCGGATGATCCTATTCTTTTCGACTGCATTTTCGAATCGATACCATGGGAAAGACCGTTGAACCCTCGGAGGCGCATCCGTTAAAAAGAAGCGATACTCTTCCCCTATCGTCCATTCATTGTATTCCGCGAGAAGTTCGGTGCAGTCCGCGTGATAGGTTTTGGGCTGATGGGGCAGTGGAATGTCTGCCATGGGCACTGCTTCCTGTTCGTCCTGTTCTTCCTGTTCTTGACGAGTCGGATCATACAATAGAATGTGCCCCTCTTCCATCCATTCATATAGATAGGGGGTGATCGGTTCGGGGTCGATACATGCGGTGTTCTCGGCATACACGACGAAAAGTGTTGCTGTGTTATGAATACCGTTGTCTCCCAATGTGCCCCTTTTCAATCGCCTGTCTTCCCACGTGAGGATGATTCTCTTTTTTTTGTTACTGTTCGGAATGTTCGCTGTTTCACGGAACGTTTCGATGAGAGTGGTGAGGGGGGTGTAAGAGGTGGAGGGGATGGTGATATGATGACCTGCAAGATCGAGGAGGGTGACTTGGAAGGTGGAGTGGGGGGCACTCATCTAGATGTAGGGGATATTGTGTGCTTCATTGGGTCGCGAAGTGGGTGTGGATCTCTTTAGGTCCCCTGGGGCTCTTGTGATCACACGGCGTCTTTACGTCCTTTGGAACTGATGAGGAAATACCTAGTCAGCTCCATGGGAGAGGGGTGTGTTTGTGAAGCACACGCTCACAAGGCCCGCAGCCCCTGCGGGACTGCTTTGTGCGTCCCCACTTCATATCAATGTATGCCACTCTTGGCTCTGTGTATCATATCCGTCGTAAAACAAATATAATACATCAGACATGGCAACAGGCGCATGCTTGATAGCCCACTTCGTATATTCCACGAGCTTCTTCTCACGCTGCTCCTGTTTCACCTTTCGGCGTCCCTCGGCAGGTTCATAGACATCAGGGTTATACCGAATCCATCGCACGGGCATCCCACGGACATGAACGAGATTGACCATGCGCCCTTGTTCGCATTCGCATGCATAGGATTGGTGTTGGTGTTCATCCACCTCTATGTAGACATAATGTGTTCCACAGTCGATCTGAAAATCTGGGCGCTCACGACCGCACTGGGTGCCCTCCAACATACGATCATGGACAAAGGTAAGGCCTGCCGCTGTGAGGAGGTCCTTCACATGGCTCTCTTTGGCGTGCCGCCGAATCTGGATGACCTGTGGGTCACATGTCCCGCATTTTCCGTTGGTCAAGATATCGTCCAGGCCGCATTCAGAACAAGTTTCCACGCCTAGATTCTCTGCCCCATCAGGCTTATGATCGTCACAGTAACGCGCACCGTTTGCCTCATGGGTTCCCAGTTGTTTGCATCGTGTTGTTTCGCAGCGACGATTGGGCGCAGTGATCATCCCTGTTTGTTTATGGGACGTGCAATAACTGGCTCCTTTTCCTAGGTGACCATAGGCGGCACGTATCTCACATTCATCAGTTTTGCAACGTTTATCGACCACATTGATCATATTGGGCAATTGATGAGTGGCGCAGAAGCGGCCCCGTTTTTTCCCATGTATGTTGAAATGGGGATGAATCTCGCATCCATCCGCTTCGCATCTTTTATTGACAACATTCACCATACCCTTTTTCTTATGTTTCGCACAAACCCGAGCTGGTTTTCCATAAAGATTGTAAGAGGGCCTCGTTTGACACCCTTTGGCTGCGCATCTTTTATTTTTTATATCAATCATACCGTCTTCCTTATGTGTGGCACAAAATCGAGCCTTTCGTCCCTTATAATTGTAGTTAGGGAGTGTTGTACATCCACTGAATTCGCATTGTTTACTGACGACATTCACCATACCCTTTTTCTTATGTGTGGCACAAAACCGAGCCTTTTGCCCCTTACGATTGTAAGAGGGTATCGTTTGACATCCTTTGGCTGCGCATTTTGTATGTATGACATCCACCATATGAGGCTCTTTGTGTGTGGCACAAAAACGAGCCGTTGGAGCACCCTCTACATTGTAAGTAGGTCTCGTGTGACATCCGTCGGCTTCACAGATATCTTGATTTATACTCACCATATGAGATTCTCTGTGCGCGGCACAAAAACGAGCCGTTGTTGCACCCTCTACGTTGTAGGTAGGCCGTGTGTCGCATAACTCACAGGTCCTACTGACGACATTCACCATGTGTGGTTCTTTATGGTCCTCACAGAACAGAGCTTTTTCTCCATCCACATTGAAAGAGGGAGTCGTTTGACAACCTTTGAAGGCGCATTTTTTATTTTTTATGTCAATCATATGTGGTGTTTTATGTGTGGCACAAAACAGGGGCGTTTGTTCTCCCTCTATATTAAATAAGGGGTAGATATAGCATCCATCTGCTGCGCATCGTCTACTGACGACATCGACCATCCCCTTTTTTTTATGTTTCGCACAAAACAGAGCTTTTTCTCCATCTACATTGAAAGAGGGTCTCGTTTGACATCCGTCCTCGTCGCATTTTTTACTGATCACATCAATCATGTATTTTTCCTTATGGTTCGAACAGAACAGAGGTGGTTTGTTGATGTGATTGTAAGCCGCCTGTTTTCCACAATGACACAGTGGCATACCTGATTACTGTTCACTTTTTAGAGGCTACTGATTTATCGTAAAGGGTGTTTAGATCTCTCATGGGTTCCATGTTCTGTCGGGAGCTATGAACTACGTAGTGCCCCTACGTAGTGCCCTGTGGAGCATAGATGAACCCGCACAGCTCCATGACATCCCGTTTTATTACAATACATATAATTCATATATGTCCTTATCAAGACACATATGAATCGATACAAATCCCCATGGAGATTTATAGAGAACCCGAGTAGCCCTGCGTCTGCGCCCAGGCGAGGAGAGATGCGAGTCAGCTCCAATGGAGAGGGGCGTGGGTTAAGTATCCCCACGGAGAACTCGGTATTCATACGATCTCCATATGGACATCATATCATTATATTACAATAAGATATCTACCAATATAATGATAAGTAGACTCCGTCTATGTTAATATGAAATAATTGGAATCACACGATAATTTACAACCCATGAAGAACTTGGTAGAGACCTATAATTCCATGTTAACCTTCCACCCGTAATAGTAAACATGACTGAAAATCCATCAGCCTGAGTTGAAAAAATATTAGAAAGAGCGCCACTAGATGTATTATAGAAGGCAAAATATAAACTTCCTGTACCTGCTCCTGTTGCTACAACTCCATAGATTCCAGTATTTCCAGTAATGCTTGCCATAGTAGGCCCTTGTGCAGATCCATCACCACCCGCTGAAAAACTAAAGGAGCTTACTACAGGAGTTTTAATCACTCCACTACTGTTCATAAGTAGCGGCATTAATCCTGCTTCCCCTGAAAGATAGGTATTGGCATTTATACGCGCTGTGCCATTAACATCCAGCGTCGCCGCAGGCGCCGTCGTCCCCACGCCGACATTGCCGCCGCTCGGATTGAGCGCGAGTGCATTGTTGGTGGTTCCCGTGCTGACATGCGACGCCTGGATCACGGTGTAGGACGTGTGGGAACGGCGTCTATCTTGTGGAATCCGCGGTGGGGACACTTCGTTTCCCCACACCCCTCTCCAGTAGGATTGTCGTGAATTTGTGGGGTGAAAGAAAATCGAAGATTTTCTACCAGTGACGCGCGCGCGTGGACTTCACAAGGATTCGTGCGGATTCGTGCGGATTCGTGCGGATTCAACCACGTTTATAAAAAGGCGTAGGGGCTGACCCCACTAGATTTTCTTTAAGCCCTTTGTGGAGATGCCATCCATGGAGTTCTTCTCCGACATGGGGTCTGACTAGGTATTTGCACATATCCCATGATAGATAGGATAATTTCGTGTCCACTCTATAAGAGAACATGGGGTATACGCAAAATGGGCGCTGTAAGCCTTGTGAAGTTCTAAGAGTCCATAGAGAGGTGTGGAGAAACGCAGCCCCTCTCCATTAAAATCTCACCCATATATATTATGACCAGTCTCAGCACCCTCGTCCCGAGCAATTATGTGCTTACATCAGGCGTAAATAGTGCTATGACATGGAGCAATGTGCTAACGCTGAGCACGGCAAACTGCTCTACGGTGAATGCATCGTCGATTGTGACGAATTCCATCGGGGCCAATGTGGTGACCCTGAACTCTACGCTGTCTGTATCGACACTCACGGCGCGCACTGTTAATTATTCGTCGATCACGGGATCCAGCATCTCCACCAATGCCATGACGCTCTCTCTCACCAATGTGAGCACCCAGAATACACAGATTTATCAAGTGGCCACCACGAATCCGACGACCTCCTACACCGTGATCCAGGCGTCGCATGTCAGCACGGGAACCACCAACAATGCACTCGCGCTCAATCCGAGCGGCGGCAATGTGGGAGTGGGGACGACGGCGCCTGGGGCGCCACTTCACGTAAACGGGATAGGACTATTTGGCAATTCATTATCACGTATTTCATTTGCAGGTGGTATGCCAGTAGGTGAAAAAGGGTTATGGATGTTGTATGACGGCACTAATAATTATGGTCAGATTCAATCCGAACGACAGGGTATTGGATATACACCATTATTGCTTAATCCGAATGGCAGCAATGTCGGCATCGGCACCACGAACCCATTGACGAAGCTACAGGTGGTCGGTTCAGGCGGTTCAGGAAATCCCCTACGTCTTGTTGCAGATATTGCCACAAATGAAGTAGGAATTGGATTTTATAGAAATCCTGACCAAACCATTCCAACAACGGGTGATATGTGGGTAATGGGACTACCATCATGGGGGGCGGGTGATCGCAATTTTAGTATTGGATGCAACAACAATAATAGCATGTTAATTTTAGGTGCAAACGGTGCTGTCTATCTTCCTCGCCTTACTACCAACGGTACCGTCGCAACCACAGGCTCCAATGGGTATCTCACCGTCTCTTCTGATCGCCGCATCAAGGAAAACATCGTCTACCAATCGGATACCCAACAGGGTCTCGCCAGCGTTCTCAATCTCAAGCCTGCCACTTACACCATGATTGGATCTTCAGGATCCTACCTCGGTTTCATTGCCCAGGATCTGGAACAGGAGATTCCTCTTGCTGTAGATGGTAAGAAATACGAGTGGCAGTGGGAGGAGGAAGACGGAAAGCCGAAGTTTGACGCGAATGGTGACATCGTATACAAAGTGGACGCTGATGGAAATCGCATTGTTCGCCCTCGTGGTGTGAGCGATCGTGCCATTATTGCCACGCAGACGTTGGCGATCCAGGAATTGTCTAAGAAACTTGATGCCACCCAGCAACAACTCGCTGCGAAGTCGGCCGCGTTGGACTCTCTTATTGCTTGGGCACAGACTCAGGGCTATTCTGCTTCTTCCTAAAGCTCCATTGGATACCGTGTAGATACAAGTCCTCTCCATGGGAGAGGGGTGTGGGGACGCGAAGTGTCCCCACGTTTGATCGTGTCCGCGGCGTGATCTCGGGTGCGACACTGACCATTACGTGTGAAACCCCTGCGGCCGTGGAGATTGAATGGATGGTCATTGCGGAGCGGGCGGATCCGTTTATTAAACAGTGGGATCGCACAAATCCTGATGGGTATTTGATTACGCAATATAGTGGAGACGCAAGCGTCCCCACACCCCTCTCCAATGGAGCTGAAGCGGCACCCACGCACCCCCAATAGAACGTAAGGGGAAATACATGATCTTCATGGGTTTGTAATAAGATATCCACTCATCATATGGATAGATATCTTATTGTATTATGATACTATGTAAAAACCATTGAAGATCGGGTGGATACCTAGTCATCTCCATTGGAGAGGGGTGTGGGGAAACGAAGTGTCCCCACTGGGGTGCTGGGGGCGCTCCGCGCCTCCACTAGACAGCCTTCACAATCACATTCGCCCGTCCATCCGCAAGAATAGAGATCACACGACCCACCGCGATCTGATACTGCGAGAAGGACATGTCCGCTTGAGCCACTGCAGCAATTCCAAGTGGAGACGCAAGCGTCCCCACACCCCTCTCCCGCGAAGCGGACTAGGTATTTGCCCGATCTCTATTGGAATGGATGCATCACCATATTATAACAAGATATCCACTCATCATATGGGTAGATATCTTATTTGTGTAGAGCCATTATTATATGCGCAATTGTAATCATTTACATATTAATTTGCCGAAATGGACGCTGGGATGACAGTTGTAGACGGAAGTGTTGCCAAATATTCAATAACGACCGCCACTGCGCCTGCTCCATATGCTGTTGTGAAATTAATAAGAAGAGACACACTGGATTGATTAAAGGTGACACTCGCGGTATTTCCACCAATACTTAGCACAGTTACACCGCCTTGTCCTGTTCCTAGTGTAACTGTGGCACACTCTGCTGTAAACTGTAGAGGAGCACCAGAATTATTATAACGCCCATTAAACCCTCTGATACGAAACATGGTTGTGCTCCAATTTCCACCCTGATTGACAATGGGAATGGTTAATACACTACCTGTTGTTGTTGGATAATTTCCAACTACTGTATACCACTGTGCAGCACCACCAGCATACTGAACACTTGTCAACCCATTACCTGGAGCTGTAACATGGAGAGGAGCAATGGGCGCCGTCGTGCCGATGCCGACATTGCCATTCGCCAGAATGCGCATGCGCTCCGCCTTATTTGTATAAAATAACATACCTGGCGATCCTGATCCATAATCGGAGAGGTAGGGCGTATTTCCATTGATAGAACCAACCATAATACCTGCATCATTCACACCTGCGCTATTAGCAGCTTGGAAGAGAGCAACTGTATTCGTTGGATACGTTGGAATACTTGTGTTTCCAATAACATTTAAGTTGGCCACAGGTGCCGTCGTTCCCACGCCGACATTGCCGCCGCTCGGATTGAGCGCGAGTGCATTGTTGGTGGTTCCCGTGCTGACATGCGACGCCTGGATCACGGTGTAGGAGGTCGTCGGATTCGTCGTCGCGACCTGGTAGATTTGCGTGTTCTGCGTGCTGGCGTTCGTCAGGGACAGGGTGAGCGTGTTCGAGCTGATGCTGGATCCCGCGATGGACGAGTAGTTGAGACTTGTGGTCGTAAGCGTGGAAGCCGTCACGGACGAGCTCGTGGTCAGCGTGGAGACGGAGAGGGCGCTCGCGCTGAGCGTGGAAGCGCTGATGCTGCTCACCGACATCGCGTTGGTCCACGTGAGTGCGCTGTTGGCACCACTGGTTAAGACCATATTTGTCGGAACAGGCGTGAAGAGAGACATGGTAATACTATTACATAAGATTTTATGGTGTGAAGTAAAGTGTCCGCAGGGATACACCGATCTTCATAGGGACAGTTGTATTTTATATGATCTTCCTTGGGAGTTATGTGTATTTCATTGCGATCTTCATAGATGCCAGGTATCCGTAGGGGTCTCGTTCCGTCCTGTCGGGGATCGGTGGGGTCTTTAAGCCCTTTGCCTGTCCGTCTTTAAGCCCTTTGCCTGTCCGTCTTTAGGCCCTCTGCGTGTCTGTCTTTAAGTCCCATGGCCTGTCCGTCTTTAAGTCCCTGGCCTGGAAGCCTTTAAGCCCTCTGTAATAAAAAGATCCCTCCGTGGAAACGGTTGGATCTTTTCATGGAATTCGTGTGGATTCGCTTTACTTCGTAATCATCAGCACAACGATCATAAAGAAGACGAAGAAGGAAAACCATATCGTCTCTGTTCTCTTTGGGTGATAGGGCTTTTCAAACTCCAGCATCGCCTTCATGGTTTCGTTCCCGTAGAAACATTCGTTTCCGAATGCTTGGAGGCACATCACCGTTCCATTGTCCACCACATCGTTTTCGCGGAGCAAGCAGACGGGAGTCTGGCGAGACATGTGCTGGTCAATCACGTGCTGGTTAAACGTGTTCGGATCAAAGTTGTAACGGTCAACCGTGCGATAGTCAAAATTGTGCTCGTTAAACGCATGCATGTAGGCCACGGGGCGATAGAGGAGACACGCGCCGCGTTGTGGAGACACACTGCCGCCTTCGGCGGCGCGTCCCTGGTAGAAAATCTGCGATTTAACCCACACCCCTCCCTGTGGAGACACACTGCCGCCTTCGGCGGCGCGTCCCTGGTAGAAAATCTGCGATTTTCTTTCACCCCACACCCCTCCCTCCAATAGAGCCGCGGTTCGGTTCTCCCATCTCCACGGGGTGGGGTGGGTGTCTTCCGTCTCCATAGGGGCGATCGGTCGGATCTGCTGCATCATGATCTCTTTGCTCTTTTCCAATTTCTCATACTCCTTTTCAGCGTTGTTCCAGATGGCCCCGCACATAATAGAGCCATACGTGGCAAAGCATCGGTAGCCACATGCGCACTCCTCATAATATTCTTTCATGCGAGCGGCATGGTTGATCGAGGTTTGCATCACATAGGCGAGGGTGTTTTCCTCTGCGCTTTGCACGGGGCTTGCTTCGCTTTGCCTCGCTTCGCTTTGCACAGGGCTCGCTTCGCTTTGTCCCGCTTCGCTTTGCACGGGGCTTGCTTCGCTTTGCACAGGGGTTTCGTAAGTCACGTTCATGGCAGCCGTGTTGTTTTCATGGAAGAAAGGCGTGGAAACCTCTACGCTGGTGATATTCATGGCTGTGTTTGACTTTTTTAGAGCGGTTCGGTCTTTCAAATTTATGGAGACGCTTCACTCACTTCGTAAACCCCACACCCTTCTCCCTTGGAGCTGCGAAGGAATTTCACACGAGTGTCTTTAGGTGCTTTAGGACACTCCCACAATAAAAATACCCCTATGGAAGAGGGGTGTGGGGACAGAATGTCTCCACTATGAAGAGTTACGCGCCTCCACGGGGCATACACAGCGCATATGTCAGCCCTTTATCTACAAAGGGGAGAGCAGGGAAAAGACCATAGTCGAGAAAGACCTCCCACAGAGCAACAGTGGATACCGTGTAGAAAGCCACGCGGAACGCCGATCGAACCGTGTATCCCTTCTTATAGGAATCCATCAGGTGGTTTATGATGTGGGCCACCACCACCACGAAGGAGAAGAGAATAGTGATGGTCGCGAAGAGAAAGGACCATTTCAACGCGTCGTCGCACATGTTTTTGTATTTGCTCTGTGTGCGTTTGGACGTATCAAACTCCAGGATCGCCTTTATCGTTTCGTTCCCGTAGAAACATTTGTTCTCGCGTGCTTGGAGGCACATCACCGTCCCATTGTCGATCACGTCGTTTTCGTGGAGAAAGCAGATGGGAGTCTGGTCAGATACGCGCTCGTCAAACGTATACAATCTCATGGGATGGTAGAAGAGACACGCGCCACGCTCTTCCACGGGCACCGCCGTTCGGTTCTCCCATCTCCACGGAGTGGGGGCACTGCGCTCCACACCCCCTTCTCCCACAAGGGCTGCAGTCTCGGAGGGGGTCATCGTGCGGACGTGCTGCATAAAGAGCTCTTTACCCTTTGCCATTTTCTGATACTCCTTCTCCACGGTGTCCAAGATGGCCATGCACGGTGGACTGCCAAGACGGAATGCGCATGAGTAGCCACACTCGCATTCCTTGGAATATTGTTTTCTGTATGAGCTGTGATAGAGGGAGGTTTGCATAATATAGATGAGGGTGTTTTCACTCGCTGCGCTCGCTTCGCTTTCTGGACCCGTCATAAGCCCCACCGTCTCCTTAGGGCTCGCTCTCGTGAAGCGATTCGTAAAGCGGTTCGCAAAGCGGTTTGAAGTTTTCATAAGGCTCATGGGGCTCGCGGTTACTGCGTTTTCCAAAGGCTCCGCAGTTGCCAAAGGCTCAGCAAGAGTTTCGTATGAGTTCATGGAAGCAGTGTTGTTTTCATGGAAGAAAGGCGTGGAGACCTCTACGCCAGTGATGTTCATGGCTGTGTTTGACTTTTTTAGATCGGTCGGCGGGTTTCAATTTTCTGAGTGGGAAGTCCTCTGTGTGTTCGGCTTTAGGTGCCCTGTAGAGACGCAGGTGCTTTGTTGAAACGCTATAGAACAGCCCGCACGGTTCCACGGGAGATCGGTGGGTGTCCCATGGGTGCCGTGTGGAGAGTATAAACAGAAAATATTTCGTTAGAGTAACTATGGCGACGGAGCAAGGCACAGAACCTATCTCACGATTCCAAATCTATCATGCAATCAATCGTGCCAAGCGATTAGCCGATGCCACCGAACGATATAACAACGATCCAAAAGTGATCGCCAAACGGGCCGAACGAGAACAGAAGAAAGCCGAGAAGGCAGCAGCGAACACATTGAAACTAGCACAAAAAGAGGAGAGATTACAAAGAAAGCGCGATATTGAATTGGCGGCGGCTGCCGTTCTGGAAAAACGGGCGATCCCATCCGGCGTGTGTCAGACCAAAAATATTTCTGACACTCCGGTAGAATCAAAACCATGAACACGTTTGAGCCCATCTCCACCGCCATCTACTTTCCCTTAGAACGCATCGACGTTTCCTATAACAAAGACACAGAAACTCTCACGAAACGCCCCATCTTCCCTAAGAAATGGGAACAGATTGAAACGAGTGATCCCCATCACCCCCTTGTAGCCATTCAAACGGGATGGAGATCCAATCTGACTGTCATTGATTTTGATCGGATCTCCTCCTACGAACAGGCTGTAAAGGCTGTCCCTGAGCTCGCCTCCGTGCGCCACGTGAAAACTCGCAAGGGGTTTCATCTCTATTTTACCCATGAACCCCAACTGAAAAACAGTGTGGACTGCTTTACGTTTCGTCACGTAGATATCAGAAATGATGGAGGATGTGTGATCGCGCCTCCCACCGTGTATTCCTATCAGGACCAAGTGTTCACCTATGAAGATCGTGGGGGAACGATTGGACCCATCCCTGATGCCCTGTTTTCGTTCATGAAGCCTAATGCGTTCAAGGTGCGCATAGATGCAATGGATACATCAGACACTGCGAGCGTAGCGAGCACCACTGATTCCCACGATGCCGTTCCACCTAAGCAAGTCCATCATCTCGTGTCACTTCTTCGGCCTGAACGTGCGATCCCCTATTCCACCTGGTCAGAGGTTGGCTTCACCCTTCACAACTTATTGAATCAGGATGGTCTAGAGCTATTCCTCGACTTTTCTAAGAGGGGTGGGCGAGCCTATGATCAGGTCGCATGTATCAACTTCTATCGCAGACTGCGTCACCGATTGGGCTCTAGCTTTAAAATGGGATCTCTGTGCTATTGGGCAAAACAAGATGATCCTGTGGGTTATGCTGCTTATAAGGTGATGTATCCCGTGGTTCCTGTGGATACTGAATGTTCCCTAACTACCAAAGCAGGAGCAGGTTTAACCATCTCTTTGGGAGAGGGGTGTGGGGACAGAATGTCTCCACGAACAGTGGCCAATGATTGGCAGGCGGGCCTTTTGATGCATAGAGAGCTCGCGGATACCCTCGTCTATTCCTGCGGTTCTTTCTACTTTAAAAAGGGTCATCTATGGATTCAAAACGAAGAGGAGATCAAGAGTGCCGTGAGAGTGCATGTCATGCAGGCCGCTTTGTATAAAACGAATGCCAAGAAAGAACTACTAGAGTATTCACAGACCTACAAGAACGCCTGTAACATTACCCAATGTGTATTGGATCAAGTCATGATCCGACGAGATGATGACTGGGTCCGAACGCTCTTCTCCTCGTCCCTCGGGTTTGTGCTGTTTACCAATGGATACATGGATTGCAAGGGGCGTCGGTTCATTCCGATGGACAGCCCCGAGTTTGATGACAACATCCGATTTACCGAGATCATCCCTTTTGATTACGATACTGCCGATTGTCCCGAGGCAGTCGCGCGAGTTCGGCAAGTGTTGTTTACAGACCCCTTTGGAGACCGAGTAGGATCCTACTACACCTTGATGCTCGCGAGGGCTCTTGCGGGAGATTGTATGAAGAAATTCTTGTTGGGAGTCGGACCCGCAGACACGGGCAAATCCATGCTCACCTCGGTCTTGCGCGAGTGTTGTGGTGGTTATGTGGACGGGTGGAATGCTGGAAATCTCACGGAGCGCCAGTCATCCCAGGACGAGGCTCAACAGCTCCGCTGGCTGCTCTTGCTTCGGACCAAACGTATCATTGTTTCCAATGAGCTGAAGACGCGTCATACTCTGGACGGCAATATGATTAAGAAGATGTCCAATGGAGGCCTTGATTCGTTGAGTGGTCGTGAGCATCGTGGGAATGAAACGCCGTTCCAGATTGGGTGCCTACCGATTTTGTATTGTCAAGATGTTCCTCGGATCAGCCCCATGGATGATGCTATTATGACGAGAGTCAGGGCGATTCCCTATGAGAAAGTGTATGTGGACTGTGTTACGAATTCTTTGGAGCTGAAGAAAGATCTTGGGCTTTCTGAAGAGATCAAGACCCATGCGTTTCGTCAGGGCTTTCTGCATTTGTTGTTTGATGCGTATACGCGCTTTCATCAGGGCGGGCGAGTCGAGGTGGAGCTGGAGGAGATCAAGGAGGCCGTCCTGGCGGTTGTGGGAACGGAAACGTCAATTCTTGAGGCGTTCAAGGGGCGCTTTGAAATCACTAATGACCCAGAGCATTTTGTGTTGAGTTCGGAGATGAACACATGGCTGGTAGATGGAAAATATGGAGTCAGCTCAACGAAGCTTGCGGCGGAGTTAAAGCGCCATGCGCAGATCCAGGGATTGGAGAATGTGTTTAGTAAATATAAGAAGATTAACCGTAAAACTGTGACCGTTTGGTTTGGGATCCAATCCTATTCAGAGATTGATGCGGCTCAATGAAGGGTTGTGGGTTGTGGGTTGTGGGTTGAAAAAGGTAAGGGCTCAGATCGCTCTAGACCCTCTTCGCCCTTTTGAAAAATACAACTCTTACCCAAACCAACCCACAACCCACAACCCACAACCCACCCACTGGCGGATATGTTTCCTATATAATATTAGCGCGTATTGATTCTCCCATGATGATACAGTATATCCATGGGGCGCGCGTGTATTCCAAGGCGTGGTAGGGTGGGGATGGGTGGAGGTGGAGATGCGTTGCGAGTTTATTTCTTGTAGAATAAAAATATTTTCAGATTCTAAGAAATCAAACAATATTTTATTTTGGACGTGTTGGGTTGGATTCTATCTCCACCCATCTCCACCTCTTATAGAACTATTTTAAATAACTCTATAAGATGATGTAATGAACGAGAGAAAGAGGGGTGGAGATAGGGG
>Ga0247722_10000214_pt1 | contig 37328 bp, 32 predicted proteins | sample MSEWelMarce3H_FC_FD_189094 | JGI IMG/M metagenome (GOLD analysis project Ga0247722, IMG submission 189094) | Subsurface sediment microbial communities from gas well in West Virginia, United States - MSEEL Well Study Marcellus 3H_FC | ecosystem: Environmental > Terrestrial > Deep subsurface >... | reverse complement strand
CATTATTAAATTTTTATTAAAATTATGAAATAAATTCATAATACAATCATAAAACCCTTTTTATTTTTTCATTTTTAACGCAATCTTAACAACAATAAACTAAAAAAAATTCCAATTTGCACCACCAAATAAAAAACACAATTTAAGATTAAAATAAAAAATAAAAATGGAAGAAAATACATCGACATTAGACATTAGAGCGATTAACGAAAAAATTGAAAGAGAAAGTGCTTTTATCGATTTGCTAACCATGGAAATGAACAAAGTAATCGTAGGACAAAAACACATGGTGGAACGCTTACTTATTGGGCTTTTAGGTCAGGGTCATATCTTGCTTGAAGGGGTTCCTGGACTTGCAAAAACATTAGCCATCAACACCTTGTCGCAAGCGGTTCATGGTACTTTTAGTCGAATCCAGTTCACACCAGATTTATTACCTGCAGACGTTGTTGGAACCATGATTTATAACATGAAACAAAACGATTTCACCATCCGTAAAGGTCCTATTTTTGCTAATTTTGTACTTGCTGATGAGATTAACAGAGCTCCCGCAAAAGTGCAATCGGCATTATTGGAAGCCATGCAGGAAAAACAAGTAACCATTGGAGATGAAACGTTCAAACTAGACAAGCCTTTTCTTGTAATGGCAACACAAAACCCTGTAGATCAAGAAGGTACATATCCACTACCAGAAGCTCAAGTGGATCGTTTCATGCTAAAAACTATCATCGATTATCCAAAAATGGAAGACGAACGCTTGGTTATTCGTCAAAATCTAAAAGGGGCTTATGAAAAAGTAAATCAGGTGGTTTCCATCGAACAAATTTTAAGAGCTCAAGAAGCCGTTCGAGAAGTCTATATGGACGAAAAAATCGAAAAATACATTTTAGATATTATTTTCGCAACGCGTTTCCCAGAAAAATACAAATTGGAAAGCTTGAAACCATTAATCAGTTTTGGGGCTTCGCCAAGGGGAAGTATCAATTTAGCAACGGCAGCAAAATGTTATGCTTTCATCAAACGAAGAGGTTATGTAATTCCTGAAGATGTTAGAGCTGTAGTTTATGATGTGTTAAGACACCGAATCGGAATCACGTACGAGGCTGAGGCTGAAAACGTAACAACCGAAGAAATTATCAGCAAAATTGTAAATGAAATTGAAGTGCCTTAATATTTTAAGAAGATGTAAATAATTCTCAAAATTGAAGCCTGAAACCAATTAAAAATGGACACCAAAGAAATATTAAAAAAAGTACGGAAAATTGAAATCAAAACCCGAAGATTGAGCGATCATATCTTTTCGGGGGAATACCACACGTCTTTCAAAGGCAGAGGAATGACTTTTTCGGAAGTGCGACAATACCAATACGGAGATGATGTGCGTGCAATCGACTGGAATGTTACGGCAAGATACAACGAACCTTTCGTAAAAGTGTTTGAAGAAGAACGCGAACTCACCATGATGCTTCTTGTAGATATTTCGGGATCTGAAAGTTTTGGAACAAAAAACCAACTCAAAAAAGACATGGTTACCGAAATTGCAGCCACTTTGGCATTTTCCGCAACTCAAAATAATGATAAAATTGGACTTTTACTTTTTTCGGATCAAATTGAATTGTTTATTCCTCCAAAAAAAGGAAAATCACATGTGTTGCGAATCATAAGAGAATTAATTGAATTTGAACCCAAAAGCAAAAAAACCGATTTATCGCAAGCTCTAAAATATTTATCAAGTGTGCTGAAAAAGAAAGCAATCGTTTTTGTTATTTCAGATTTTATGACCAAAGAATATGAAAATACCTTGAAAATTGCTTCAAAAAAACACGATGTAACAGGTATTCGAGTTTTCGATAAAAGAGAAGAAACGATACCAAATATAGGTGTTGTGAACCTTCTTGATGCTGAAACAGGTGAAACCATTTTAGTTGATACCAATTCCAAATCCGTGAGAATGAACTATGAAAAACACTATCACGAACAGGTTGCTTATTTTTCAACTATTTTTTCAAAATGTGGTGCAGGAACAATTAGTGCAAGGGTAGATGAAAGTTATGTTACCAAATTATTAGGCTATTTTAAAGCCCGAAATTAATTGTTTTATTCCATATAAAAAGACTTTAAAAAGAACTAAATAATAAAAATATGTTTTTTAATGAAATTAAGAATACATTTATGAAAATATCGGAATACCGTTCCGTAGAAAAAATGTTGCTTAAAAATAACGTAAATTGGCAAAAAACCATCTCGTTTTTTATTGTTTTTCTGTTTTGTAATGCAACCGCTTTTGCTCAAAAAATCACAACTTCAATTGATTCTACTCAAATAAAAATTGGATCTCAGTTTCATTTAATTCTAAAAGCATCTGTTACTAAAAAGGATAAAGTTATTTTTCCGGAAGGCAAAAATTTAGGTGCCTTAGAAATTTTAGAGTCCTATCCGGTAGATACGATTACGAATAACGAACAAATGGAACTCATCAAAAAATACGGATTAACCCAATTTGATTCTGGTAAATACGTGATTCCGAAGTTATTAGTGAAAATAAATAATCAAAATTTCAATACCGATTCCCTTTCCATTTTGGTAAATAATATTAAAGTGGATACTACAAAACAACAAATGTATGATATCAAAAATATTATTGCTACCGAAGAAAAACCAAGTAGTCAATGGTGGATTTGGTTGTTGTTGCTTTTAGTGATTGTTGCAGCTGGTTTTGCATCATATTTTATCATCAAAAAAATACAAAATAAAAAAGTGAAAGAGGAGGAATTTTTCGCTTCACCCATTGAAAAAGCCATTGCCTATCTTCAAAATTTAGATAAAAAACAATTGGTTCAAAAAGGTGATGTTAAAGAATATTACTCCGAAATGACTGATATTGCCAGAACTTATATTGAAGAAACCATTCAAATTCCGGCGATGGAAAGTACCTCAAATGAGTTGATGGAAGCCTTGAAAAAAGCAATTTCAGATAAAAAAATGTTTATCAATAGAGAGGAATTGGATAAATTCAAAATGGTACTTGAAAACTCCGATTTGGTGAAATTTGCTAAATCAAAACCACTACAGTTTGAAATTGAAAAAGACAAATCGACCATTGATAAGTTTCTTTTAATCGTGGATAAAGCACTGCCAAGAACGGAAGAACAAGCCGAAACTCTTTTTGCAGAGGAAGTTCACCGAAAAGAATTGAAAAAACAAAAAACAATTCGAACGCTAACAGCCATCGGAATCACAACCGTTTTATTGATTGCTTCTGTTGTAATTTTCTTTTATACTATTGGTTATGATTATTTGAAAGACAATTATTTAGGTCATTCCACTGAAGAATTATTGGAAAAAGAATGGATTACATCTGCTTATGGTGAACCCGCAATCCTCATTGAAACGCCAAAAGTATTAAAACGAAATAATGATGAAAAAATTCAGAATAATTTACCAGAAAATATTAAATCTACTAATCGATTTATGTATGGAAGTATTATTGACGATTTTTCTATCATTTTGGTAACAACGGCTTTCAAAGACACCACAAAAATTGATCTTGAAATGGCATTAGAAAATAACTTGAAAGAATTAGAACGGTTTGGTGCCAAAAACATCATCGTGAAAACAGCTGATTTTGAGAATGTTAAAGGTCTTTCAGGTAAAAAATCATTCGGAACTTTCACCGCTTTTAATGCTGTAAAAGACGAAGACCAAAAAATGAGCTATGAAATTGTTGTTTTTGCTCAGGCGGGTGGAGCTCAAGAATTTTTCTTAATTTATAAAGAAGATGATGAAGCTGCCAAAAAAATTATGGAGAAAATACAAAATTCAATTGAACTAAAAAAAGCAACTAAATAATGGGAAAAGTAACCTTTTTAAATCCAGGTTTTCTGTGGTTATTGCTTCTTTTACCAGTTGCAATAGCATGGCTTTATTATAAAAAAAACCAACTAACGGCTACAATAAAAATGAGTTCTTTGGCAGCTTTCAAAGGGCAAAGTACCTTTTTGTCGAAAGCGAAACCTTTTTTAAATGGAATCCGCTTGCTTGCATTGGCAGCCGTAATTATTGCCTTGGCAAGACCGAGAAGCGTTGATGTAACTTCAAAATCAAAAACCACAAAAGGAATTGATATTGTAATGGCAATTGACGTTTCAAGTAGTATGCTTGCCAATGATTTAAAACCAAACCGTTTGGAAGCCTTGAAAAAAGTGGCCGCTACCTTTGTTCAAGACCGTATCAATGACCGAATTGGCTTAGTGGTTTACGCTGGTGAAAGCTACACCCGAACCCCCGTAACATCAGACAAAGCCATATTACTTCAATCGTTAAAAACAATTCAATATGACGATTCAATTATTGCTGATGGAACCGGAATTGGCGTAGGATTAGCAACAGCAATCAATCGAATAAAAGACAGTAAAGCCAAAAGCAGAATTGTAATCTTATTAACTGACGGGGTAAACAATTCAGGAACAATTGACCCAAGAACAGCGGCAGATATTGCTAAAGAATACGGCATTAAAGTTTATACAATTGGAATCGGAACCAATGGAAATGCCTTGTTTCCAGTTGCTAAAGATGCCAACGGAAAATTGGTTTTTAAAATGATGCCAGTGGAAATTGATCAAAAACTGATGCAAGAAATTGCTAAAAAAACCGATGCTAAATACTTCAGAGCCACATCAAACCAAAAATTACAAACCATTTATGACGAAATAAATAAACTAGAAACCACCGAAATAGACGAACAAAAATTTTATAATTACGACGAGAAATACAAACCCTTTGTCTTACTCGCTTTTTTATTACTTGCACTTGAATTACTTGCAAGAAACACTATTTTTAGAGGAATTGTTTAGAAAATAAAATACTATGTTTGAACTTGAAACCCCATTATATTTTTATTTAGCAGCACTTATACCAGTGATTGTAGCCTTGTTTTTGTTTCAATTATTTTGGAAAAGAAAAAAACAAGCCGCTTTTGCTGATGCGGAATTGTTCCAAAAACTAAGTCCAGAACGCTCTACTTTTAAACCAGTTTTGAAACTTGTAGTGTTGCTTTTGGCACTTTTTTGTCTCATTATTGCATTGGTAAACCCAAAAATGGGCACCAAAATGGAAACCGTGAAAAGACAAGGAATTGATATTGTGTTTGCAATTGATATTTCAAAAAGTATGCTCGCCGAAGATGTTGCACCAAATCGGATGGAAAAAACCAAACAATTGGTATCGCAAATCATCAACCAACTTGGGAACGATAGAGTCGGAATTGTGGGTTATGCCGGAAGTGCCTATCCTGTTTTGCCGATGACCACCGATTATAGCATTGCCAAAATGTATTTGCAAAGCATGAATACCAACATGGTTTCGTCTCAAGGTACCGCTTTTAATGATGCTATCAAATTATCCGTGGATTATTTCGATATTAAAGACACTAGCAAACTCATTATTCTTGTTTCGGACGGAGAAGATCATGGCGATGGTGCTGAAGAAGCAATCGAAATGGCTAAAGAGAAAGGTGTTCGTATTATTACTATAGGTGTGGGAACAGAAAAAGGAGCTTTAATCCCTCTAAAAGACGACCGAGGCACCATCACAGCTTATAAAAAAGACCAAAACGGAGAAAATGTAATCACGAAATTATATCCTGATGTTTTGAAAAATATTGCCACCAAAACCAATTCTAAATTTATTTATGGAGTGGCAACAAAAGAAGTGGTGGAAGAAGTAAAAAAAGCCTTAAATAAAATTGAAAAATCCGAATTTGAATCCCAACAAATTGCTGATTATGAATCGCAATACCAATGGTTTTTAGGTTTGGCTCTGTTTTTATTATTTATTGACTTATTTCTTTTGGAGAAAAAAACAAATTGGATACAAAAATTGAATTTATTTAACGAAAAAAAATCATGAATAAGCTAATTTATGCCCTAGTAATTATGCTATCAAGTTTTCTTTTTAGCCAAGAAAAAGATAAAAATCTATACAACGGAAATCAATCTTTTGAACAGAAAAATTATGCTACTGCGGAAGCTGATTTTCGGGTTTCAGAAGCCAAAAAATCACCCAAAAAAGCAGTTGCAGGCTATAATTTAGGGAATAGTATTTACCGCCAAAAACAACATGGTGAAGCCCAAATTAAATACATACAAGCCCTTGAAACAGCAAAAACAAAAACCGAAAAACACCGCATCTATCATAATTTAGGTAATACTTTTATGCTCGACAAAAATTATGATGCTGCAACGGAAGCCTATAAAAATGCCCTGAGAAACAACCCTTTAGACGAAGAAACTAGATACAATTATGCCTTAGCAAAAAAGAAGAAAAAAGAAAATCCAAACAACAACAAGGATAACAAAGACAAAAAAGGCGGGCAGGACAAAAAACCACAACCCGAAAACAACAAAAAAGACAAAGGAGACGATAAAAAAGATCAAGATAAAAACAAAGGCGAAGACAAAAAAGACAACAAAGGCGATGGAGATAAAAAAGAAGATAAAAACGAATCGCCAAAACCATCAGGAGCTGATAAACAACGCATTGACAATATTTTAGATGCCGTGAACAACGCCGAAAAGAAAATTCAAGACAAAGTGAATGAGAAAAAAGTACGCGTAGCACCAGCAACAAACGAAAAAGATTGGTAATCCATGAAACATAAAATTTTAATTACGTTATTTTTTATTAGCAATTTGCTTGCGGCTCAAGTGAAATTTGAAGCACAAGTGAATAGCGACACCTATGGATTAAACGAAAGGTTTCCCATAGCATTTTCTATTAACAACGAAGGTGACAACTTCAAAGGTCCTGATTTTAAAGGTTTTAAAGCGGAAGGCCCTTTCATTAATAAAGGGAATCAAACGTCCATCACAATCGTTAATGGTAGAATGACTCAAAAAAGAGAAATTTCAACACAAGTCATTTATTATCTAACTCCAACCAAAAAAGGAACTTTCACAATTGGTTCGGCTTCTATTGAATTTAATGGCACGGTTTATAAATCGTTACCCATTAAAATCACAATCACAGATGCCGTGCAAATGCCTAATTATCCTGGGCAAAGTCCGCAACAACAAAATTATAACTTCGGCGATGGCATTCACCTAGTTGGCGAACTTTCCAATAAAAATCCGTATGTAAACGAACCGGTAACAGTTGTGTATAAATTATACTTTCCTTATAACAGCTCCGTTTCCAATTTACGCAATTTCTTAGCTCCTAAATACGAAGATTTCTGGAGCCAATATATTGACATTAAACAGCTTAGAGCCGAAAAAGGAAAATACAACGGCAAAGATTATAGCGTGGTTGTTTTCCGAAAAGTCATTCTTTATCCGCTTGAAGCTGGTGCCAAAAAAATCGAACCGTTCAAAATCGATCTTGATGCCGAAGTCCCTACTGGCAGACGCGATTGGTTTGGACAATATGAAATGAATACCGTTACAAAATCACTTTCAACAGGGATTCAAACCATCCAAGTGAAACCACTTCCTGAAAATGGAAAACCAGACACTTTCACAGGGGCTGTGGGCACATTTACTTTTGATGTAAAACCTTCAAAAACCAAACTAAAAGCGGGCGAATCTTTAGACCTAGAAGTAAGTGTTTCTGGAAAAGGAAATTTAAAATTATTTACCCTTCCAAAACCTATTTTGCCAAGTGCCTTCGAACTATTTGACCCTGCTCACTCCGAAAATGTGCAAACACCAATCACCGGAATGACGGGTTCCATTTCAGATAAATACACCATTATTCCGCAGTTTAAAGGGAAATACACCTTGAAACCAATGCTTTTTTCCTATTATGATTTGGCTTCAAAAAGTTATAAAACGCTCACTTCCAAAGAGATAACCATTGATGTCCTTGAAGGTGATGCCAATTTTACTGCCAATCAACAAGCAAACAAACAAACGGTTCAAAAAGCGGAAGTGTTTCAATATAACAAATTGGTAACCACTTTTTCTTCAAAAAACAAAGCGGATTTCTTAGGTTCAACTTTGTTTTACACCTTGTTGTTGTTGCCTTTAGCGGCTATTCCGGCTGTGATTTTGCTTAAAAAACAAAAAGAAGCTCAAGATGCCGATGTCTTCGGAAACAAAATTAGACAAAACAACAAATTGGTTAAAAAATACCTTGCCGATGCCAAAAAACAAATGGGCGAAAAAGTACCGTTTTATATGGCAATGGAAAAGGCGTTACACAATTTCTTAAAAGCCAAATTGCACATTGAAACCATCGAAATGAGTAAAGAAAATATTGCCGAGTTGTTACAAAGCAAAAACGCCTCGGAAGCAACCATTTCGCAATTCATGGCACTCATCAACGATTGCGAATTTGCACGCTATGCACCTGCAACTGACACCGCGATGCAAAACGATTTTGAACGTGCCATTAGCCTAATTTCGGAATTAGAAAAACAAATTCGAGCCTAAACGATAACTTTGAAATGAGAAAAATGAAAAAATATATCTTACTTTTATGTTGCATTGTTCAATTCGGATTTGCGAACGAACAAACCTTTAAAAAGGCAAATGAGTACTACAAAAACGAAAACTATCAAGCGGCACTGCAACTCTTTGAAAGCATTGCTAACAAAGGTGTTACGTCTTCAGATTTGTATTTCAACATCGGGAATTGCTATTACAAACTCGGGAAAACAGCTCCAGCAATTTATAATTACGAAAAAGGCTTACTCCTAAATCCCAACGACGAAGCCCTGAAAACCAATTTATCATTTGCTCAAAAATTAGCAATAGACGATATCAAAATTGTTCCCGAAGTGGGGTTTAAAAAAATACTGAAAAACGCAACAAATTCGCTGCATTATGACACTTGGGCGTGGCTTGCCATTGCGTTTGCCTTTTTTGGGCTAGCCAATTTTTTGGGTTACTATTTTAGTGGCACGGTATTGCTTAAACGCTTGTTTTTTAGTACATTTTTGTTAGCATTAGGAATCGTAATTGTTAGTGTTTCGGCTGGATTTTATAACAAAAAATTGGACTTGCAATACAATCCTGCTCTAGTTTTTGCGGCAACTTCGCCCTTGAAAGCAGCACCCAAAAACAGCTCCGAAACCGTTCTCACCCTTCATGAAGGTACAAAAGTTAACATTCTACAAGAATTAGGAAACTGGAATCAGGTGCAACTTTCCGACAAAACCATTGCATGGATTAACAAAAACGACATAAAAAATATCAAGGATTAAGAGTTAGCGTTTCTTTATTTTCAGGAGCTATTTCCAGCCTTCCATTACAAGTCCGCAGCCACCAAGTGGTTTTTGTTGAGCGCCAGTCGGTCTAAGTGTAGCCCGCCTGCCACTCACAAAAACACACTTGCTGTCTTTACGGGCTTTTCATTGCAGTCTGGGCTAGGGCATTTGTGTTTCAAAAGATGTTTTTTGTAACTTTATTTTTTGGAAGAAGTTTTTTAAAAATAAAGAAGAATAATTTTTTTTGTGGCAAATTAATTTTTATATTTGCATAAGATCTATAAAAAAAGAATTAAAGTTTTTGACAAACAAAATTATGTTAAAAACGAAAAAACTTTCGTATAGCTACTAGTTGTAGGCAAGCTTAAATCGAAAATACACAAGAAAATGAAAATTACTATTACCTATTTTTTTCTATTATTTGTAACTCTAATTTACGGACAGATAACACTAACTGGAATAATTAAATCCAATACTAACGAGCCACTAGAATATGTAAACATTGGAATTAAAAGTAAAAATATTGGGACTATATCTGACAATAAAGGTAACTTTAAAATAACCATTAATAATTCTGAATTAAACGAGTTACTTTCCTTTTCATATATTGGTTACGAAGAAAAACAGATTAGTATATTTGAACTACAAAAATCAAATTTTAATGAAATCATTTTAAATGAAAGTCAAACCGTTTTAAGTGAAGTAATTGTTATTTCAACTAAACCAAAACTTGTTGAACTTGGAACAAAATCATATGTGTCAATGGTTGCGGGTTATGTAAAAGCCAATAATGACAAAAATAACGATATTCAAGAATTTGCTAAAGAAATTAAAATAAAAAAACCTTCAAAAATAATAGATGTAAACATAAACCTTTTTAATGTCTTTGTTGATACTGCAAGTTTTAGAATAAACATTTATGATGTTAAAGATAATTTGCCAAACAACAAAATAAATACCCAAAATATTGTCATTAAAAAAAAGGTCGAGAATGGATGGAATAAATTTAATGTAGAAGAATATGATTTAAATTTTGAAGAAACGTTTTTTATATCGATTGAATATTTACCAAAACAAAAAGATGAGGCTGAACCTTTTAGATATAGTGGACAACTATTTGGAAAATCAATTACACGCTCTTCAAGTTTTGGAATTTGGAATATAAAAAAAGGGATAACAATGTCAATGTTTGTAACAGTAAAACAATAAAGCCAGCCTACAACAGCATATTTGCGATAGTGCGGGTTCGCTGATTAATTTAAAGGTTGTTTTCTATTTGGGTGCTTAGTGATAAAACAAACTGAAACGCCTTTTTAGTCCGCACCATAGCAATATATGCGAAACGTCAGGCTGTGAAAAAACTAACTCAAAAAGAGAAACAATTCGGATACCTGTCGGAGAAAAATTCCATACAGCCAATTCTCAAAGACTCATTTTGAGTTTTTTCACATTCTAACGTTAGCGGTAACCTTGACACAAAACGCACAAACAGAATTAATAATTTTAAACAATAAAATAAATTGAATTATGAGTATGATTGGAAATTTACTTCGAGTGACAAAATCTGAACTTGAAGAATATTTGAATGACAGTTCATTATTGGAAGACAAAATCTATGATGACGAAACGGAAAACGAAAATTTAGATGATATTGACAAATCGTGGGATGGAATTATATTTTTACTAACGGGACAGAGTTTAGCAACTGCTGAACATAATCTTGTTAGAGTATTATTTAGCGGACAAATTATTGATGAAGAACAAGATTTAGGTTATGGACCAGCTCACTACTTGACACCCGAACAAGTTGCCGAATTGAATAATGAAATCGCAACAATTACTATTGTAGACTTAAAGCAAAAATTCAATCCCGAAAAAATGACCGAATTAGAAGTTTATCCGACAATTTGGGACGAAGGTGATGATGCATTTGATTATGTTGCTGACGGTTTTTTAACATTACAATATGTTTTTGCAGAGGCAACAAAAAATGGAGAAGCGATAATTACTTTTTTGAACTAACCGACAGAAGAAAGGCTCCCGCCAACTAGCAGTTTGGCAAAATGGCGGGTTCTGTGCTAGGTTGAAACTTTAGGTATTTTTATGTACCTTTGTGCTAGCTTGAACATTTGTGCTGTTTAATCCGCGACTTCGCCAAGCTACTGGACGTTGCGCACAATACTATTTGAGAAATCGCTTAAAATTATTAAAAAAATTTGTATCTTAGCGGTATGAATAAAAACAAAGACATAGGACTGGATTTTGAAATAGACAAATTAACAAATTCTATTGAAAATGTTATTACTGGTGATAGTTTTTCGACAGAAGTGTCGATTTTACTTAAAGAAGAGCTTAAATAATTGACAAAAAGTAAAGGTTGGATTTTTAATTGGAAAGAAGAGTTTAAAAATGCCGGTAGGGAAATATACAAATTAACAATAGTTGGAAATCCAAAAATCATACAAGGTTTACTGAGTATAGAAATTAAAGAAGACCACGTTTATATGCATTTAGTTGAAAATGCACCCTTTAACAAAGGAAAGGAAAAGGTTTATGCTGGAGTGGCAGGAAATTTAGTTGCCTTTGCTTGTAAAGTTTCATTTCAAAGGGGATTTGAAGGAAATATTTCTTTCTTATCAAAAACACAACTAATAGAATACTATGAGAAAAGTTTAGGTGCAATCCATTTTGGAGGTCGGATTATGATAATAGAAACTCAATCAGCATTAAAACTTATTGGAAAATATTTTAAATAAGAAAATCATGAAAAACAAGAAAGGATTTTTAGACGTTGATTTTATAGGTGGTTTAGGACCATTAACAAAAGTGGATGAACAAAAATTGAGCGAATATTTCAAAAACAAAAAGAAGACTCAATTAGAAAATTTAAAACCCAAACGAAGTAATAAACCAAAAAGGGAAGAGGTATAAAAGTACTGTGCATAAAAAGCAATTTGGCAAAATGGCGGGATCTGTGCTAGGTTGAAACTTTAGGTATTTTTATTTACCTTTGTGCTAGCTTGAACATTTGTGCTTTTTAAACCGCGACTTCGCCAAGCTACTGGACGTAGGCAGAAACCAGTTGAAAATTGCAGAAAATAACAAACTGAACTTAATGAAAGAAGAATTTTTAATATTTCAGAAATTTAACTCTGAAAGTCAAGCCGTAGAAATTGGAAATTTACTGAAAGAAAATGATGTAGAATTTCTAATAGAAAATATTTCAATAAACTTTGATCCGATTCTTTCAAATAACGATTTTGGAAAAGAGTATTGCGTGAAAATTAAAAAAGATGCTTTCGAAAAAGCGAATGATATTTTGTGCAAAAAAGTTAAAACAGAAATTAACGAAATTCAAGATGATTATTATTTGTTAAGTTTTACAAACGAGGAATTGATTGATGTAATTGAAAAAAGTGATGAATGGAATAAATTCGACGTAGAACTTGCTCATAAATTATTGAAAGAAAGAGGAAACGAAATCACAACTGAACAAATAAATGAATTAAAAAAACAACGAATTATCGAATTATCGAAACCCGAAGTAGGGCAAAATGTTTACATAATTATTGGATACATTTGTGCTTTCCTTGGTGGATTATTGGGGATATTTATTGGTTGGCATTTGTTAACTTTCAAAAAAACATTACCAAACGGAAACCGAATTTATGCATATTCTGAAAATGACAGAAAACAGGGAAATAGAATTATAATATTGAGCGGAATATTTATTGTGATTTGGATTTTATACGGAATTCTAAAGTGAAATAAATTGCCGAGCTATCTGTCAACAGCCGTTAAAAGAAATTGTAAGACTTGGGATTTATCAGAAATGGCACTTGTTGCCAAACTTTATAAAGCTATTGAACTAAAACAATTCGGTTGGATTAATTGCGACAGATTTTATGATGTTCCCAACAAAACAAATTTGCAATACGCTTTCAATAACAATGAGAGCATTGTTAGTGCTAATGTTTATCTTGTTTTCAAAGACATAAATAGCATTATGCAAGATGCGTATTTTTCATTTAACGACAAAGAATTTAATTCGGGTTTTCAGAATATTCCAATTGGTGCAAAGACACAACTCATCGCAATTTCAATCAAGGACGGAAAAACATACACTTATAAATCCGACTTGATAATTAAAGCGAATGAAAAAATTCAATTAACACTTAAAGAAACAAATAAAGAGCAAGTAGAAAAAATTTTTCAAATGAATTGACAAAAAACAGCACACAACAGCTAGAATTTCGTTGTGGTTGAATACCTACCAATGAAACTCGCTTCGCAAAATCTCCCGACTTTTCGGAATCATAATATAATACCTTATAAAATTATTGAATGATTTTCATTGCAGTCTTGGCTAGGGCATTTGTGTTTCAGTAGAATCTATTCATTAAATAGGAAAATTGAGAACTAATAGCCATTAAATAGGGTCTGCTGAAAAACTATAAATCAATAAAGAAAGGGAAGTCACAAATTTTTTCAAACATTGTAGTGCAAGGTTTATGAGCATTTTGATGAAAATTTCAGGCACTTATTTCCGAAATTGTTGAACAAATTTAAAATTATTTTGTCACGGACGTGTTTTCACGGATTTTCTGAAATAAATTGGGTAAAATCCGTGGAATCCGTGGCTTTTAAAAAAATAAAATAGTTCCGTTTATGAGTGTATTCCTTTTTCAACAAACCCTATTTAAAATACTTTCTTCGCAACCAAAATGCCACGTTAACTAAAAGAGTCAAAGCAGGCACTTCGACCAATGGACCAATAACTCCCGCAAATGCTTGTCCGCTATTGATGCCAAAAACCCCAATGGAAACCGCAATCGCCAACTCAAAATTATTCCCCGAAGCGGTGAAGGATAAAGCGACTGCATCACGGTAATTGGCTCCAATTTTCTTAGCCACAAAAAACATCAAGAAAAACATAATGCCAAAGAAAATAACAAGCGGCAACGCAATCCGAAGGACATCAAGCGGCAAATCGACAATCATTTCGCCTTTTAAACTGAACATAATTACAATGGTAAAAAGCAATGCAATCAAGGTAATTGGCGAAACAAAAGGAATAAATTTTTGATTGAAAAATTTGTCTCCCATAAATTTCTTGATAAAAAAGCGACTCAAAACCGCCAAAGCAAACGGAATTCCGAGATAAATACCAACGGTTTTAGCAATTTCAGCAATAGTTATATTCAATTCCAAACCTTTGATTCCGAATAAAGGCAACATGATTTCGAGATAAAAATAAGCATACAAACTGAAGAAAAACACTTGCAACAAACTGTTAATTCCAATTAAACCTGCGGTTAATTCGCGATTTCCTTCGGCGAGTTCATTCCAAACGATTACCATAGCAATACAAGGTGCAATACCAATAATAATCAAGCCTGTCATGTATTCTGGATCGTCTTTTAGGAAAAAAGTAGCCAATAAAAACATCAAAAAAGGACCGAAAATCCAAGTGATGAAAAAGGAAGCCGTGAGTAATTTTGGTTTTTCAAACATTTTTGGTACTTGCGAAAAATCAATTTTAGTCAATGGTGGATACATCATTAAAATCAAACCGATGGCTAACGGAACATTCGTTGTTCCAGAAGAAAAGGAGTTGATATAATCCGCTGAATTGGGAATAAAATACCCAATGGAAACCCCAATTAACATAGCAAGAACTATCCAAAGGGTTAAAAATCGGTCTAGAAAATTAAGTCTTTTTTTCATTTTTGGTATTTAATTTTTGAAAAAACAAAATACATTTCCGAAGCAATTTGCAGGCTTCTTTCTTTATATTTTTCGTTCATTTCGGGCGTTCCGTCAAAGGCTTTTGGGTCGTCGTATTTGATTGGAAATCGAGCTTCTGCACCAAAAACCATTGGGCAACCTTCGTCGGCATTGTTACAGGTCATGATCGCTCCAAAATTGTTTTTCGGATTGAAAGCATCGAAATACGTTTTAGAAAAACAGATGATTGGATGCTGATTTTCAGCGAATTTCACGGCATAAACCGGATTTTGTTCTTGGCTCAATTGCTGTATTTGAAACCCTTGATTTGCTAAAGTTTCTGCCACTTTTGGAAACATAGCCGTAGCTTCCGTGCCACCAGAATAACAAAAAACATTTTGAATTCCGAAATGAAACGCCATCGTTTGTGCCCAAATTTGCGACAAATGACTGCGGCGTGAATTGTGGGTGCAAATGAAGTTCAACCGAATTTCTTCTTGGTTATTGCCTTTGTTTTGAATGTAATCAATTAAAGGTTGCAAAACGGCTTGTCTTTCAATTGAAACTGGAATTTCTTTTGCAATTTCGATGGTTTTGGATAGATTTTGAAACATTAATTGTTTTTTTTAAGATAATTTTTCTTCTGAAATACGATGCCCTAGCCCAGATAGAAGCGGCATCCTTTTTTATGGTTTGATAGTTTTTCTTAGAAACCTCAATTTTCATTTATTGATAAAATTTCTTCAAAAAGCAAAACCATAAAAAAGATATAGCGTATAGCTGGAAATAGCTCCTAAAAAAAACCTAACAACAACCTGAATTTGGTGTGCAACAACTGCTTTCTTTTGGTTTCCATTCGCCTGATTTTTGGGGCATTAATTCTTCTGGAATGCCACAATGATCGTTTGCCAGACAGGTGGTTTGTTTGGCAAGTAATTGAAAAACACCATTTTGAAAATCCAAACCAAATTTCCCAATGGTTTGTGCGTCTTGGTATTCCACTTCTAGCTCCAAATCGGCATTTTCAAACCATTTTTCGGCAGCGTTAATAATTTTATGTACCTTTTCCGTCGTCAATCGGTGGTCCAAATCGCCCGCAAACCACACCTGAAACGAAATGGTTTTTTCCTCACGACTTACATTGCCACAATCGATAAAATTTTTGGTAATCAAACCCATTTCCGTGATGTGAAAATGCGGCGGCACAAGCGTTCCATTTGGCAATTGAATTTTAATTTCCTGAACCAAATCAAGGTTTTTTTTAAATTGGGATAGTTTCATTTTTTCTAGGTATAAGTAATTTTTTTATTTCATTTTTTTTTTATTTGGGCACCTTTTCCGCCCTCCGTTCCCGCTTTTTTTTCTTTTTTCCCAACGCCATTTCCAACGCAAAAAAAGAAAAAAAGAGCTCCACTCAGGTCGGGGTGCGGCCTCGCGTTTCAATAGAAAATCTTCGTTTTATAGTTTCCAGAAGAACCAATTGTATTAACAACATTTTTTATGCACTTTTTGGTTTAACATTTCAAAATAAGTTTGCATTTTCGAAATCGTTTCGGGGTTGATGCAATAGCAAATCGCCGTTCCTTCAATGCTTCCCTGAATGATATTGGCATTTTTGAGTTCTTTCAGGTGTTGCGAAATGGTGGGTTGGGCTAAGGGCAATTCGTTTACAATATCACCACAAATACAAGAATCAACAGTGAGTAAGTAGTCAATAATTGCGATTCGGGCGGGATGTGCCAGTGCTTTTAATAGCGTTGCGATTTCGTTTTGTTTTGTTGAAAACGCTTCCGATTTTGTGATTCCCATATATTTGTATTTATATATTGCAATATTACGATACATGTTTTTTTAAAAAAAATAAATACCATTTTTTTTTCGATTAAGATGTTAAAATGGTATTTATTAAATTAATTGGCTTTTTTGTCTTTTCTTTTCACGTAAGTATGGAGATAATCACCTTTAGGTTTACCCAAATCGAAGGAGCTAAATTTGGTTAGAAAACGGGTTTCTTTTCTTGCATCGTCTCTGTCCCAATTTTCGTATTCAATTCGGTATAAAGCGGCATACATTTCGGCACGACCCACACCATGAAAACAGTGAATCAGAACAGGATAATTTTCAGGATTGTCCATCACTTTGAAATAAGCATCTAAATTGTGTTGTTCCGGCACTTGGTCCGATCCGATATTGAAATAATTTAACCCTTTTATTTTAGCAGCAGCTTGCATTTCAGCGGTTAGTTCCGCAGGGATTTCGGGGTTGTTCACATCGTCTCCAGTTCCAGGAAATCGCAAGTCGATGATGCTTTTTATGTTGTGTTCTTTCACCACTTCTGCAATTTTATTGGGCGGAATAACACCACTTTTATACACTTTCCCTTCTGAAATTACTTTGAAGTTATGGTTTACTTTATACTCATAAAATTGTTTTCCTCCAATAATTGCTGCAATAGCGATAATCGCAATTATAATTTTCAGTACTGTTTTTTTTCGTTTTCATATTAGTTTAATTTTTTCGTTATAATTCTATTGAAATAATCTTGTATAAAACCTTTGCATGCCATTTCTAGGTTGTTCATTTCTGGATTTCGGTTGGCAATTAGATTTTTGGTTTGTTTTGGATCATTTTTATGATAAAACCCAACGGCTTTGGATCCGTCAAAGGCACATACATAGTTTCCTTTTGCGAACGTGTACATACCTGAGTTATAATTAATTAGAAACGGTTGAATGGTGTTTTTAGTATCAATAAGGCTTCTTCCCCAACTTCTAAATGGTTTGTCATATCCAATCATATCCATAACGGTAGGAAAAATATCAATATGTTGTGCTAGTTCATTATTTTCACCTTTAAATTTATATTTTGGAGAATAGAACAGAATGGGTACTGCCAAACGGTTCATAATTTTATCAAGATATTCTTCATGATAATTGACTAAATTACAATGATCTGCGGTAATAATAAAAATTGTATTTTCATACCAAGCTTCTTTTTTGGCGGCTTCAAAGAATTTTTTTATGGCAAAATCGGTGTAGCCTACAGGTTGATGCATTGGGTTAGTTCCTTTAGGAATTTTGTTTTTAAAAGCCTCTGGAACTATATAAGGTTCATGAGAAGAAACTGTAAAAATAGTACTGAAGAAAGGTGCTTTTTTCTTGCTTACCGTTTTGTTCATGTAATTCATAAATGGTTCGTCCCAAATACCCCAAGTTCCATCGAAGTCGGCATTATTTCCGTATTCGGTCATTCCATAATAGTGATCAAAACCTAAGATATTACCAAAGCCCAAAAATCCCATTGAACCATTAGGAGCTCCATGAAAAAAAGAAGTATCGTATCCTTTTTCTTTAAGGCAGGAAACCATTGATCCTATTTTTTGTTTGGCAAAAGGAGAAGAAGTAAACGCATCTTTAAAAGACGGAATTCCGGCTAAAATGGACGACATTCCGTGGATAGATTTATACCCATTCGCGTAGGCGTTTGTAAAAATTAAACTTTCGGTAGCTAATGAATCTAGGAAAGGCGTATAGCTCACATAGTTTTTAATTTGGGTATTTTTATTGAAAGCACCACAATATTCTCTTCCAAGACTTTCGGTAATAAAAAGAACAATATTAGGAGTTGAAGGGCTATTTGTTTTATAAAATTTAATAGGTTGAAAAGTGGATTGAATAAAATCTTCAGGGATATTAAATTCCGATTTTTTGAAGGAACGCACACCTAAAGTTCTTAGAAAAGAGAAAGTTGAATTTAAAACTAAATCCGCGTGTTGTGTTTTATTCACATAGCGGTTAGCATCTACTAAATTCAGCGGACGCGTACTTTTTTTGAAGTCGCCCCGAATACCTCCGATGCTAATTGTTGCAATAATCAACACCCCTAAAATAGATTTTAGAACATATTTTAGTTTAGAATCAGCGAGGCTATTGTGTTTGATTTGGATTTTTTTATACAAATAAACCCACAGAAAAGCTGTTAAAACAAACAATAAAACAACATGCCAATAGGTAATCAAAAACCGAAATAACATGGCAGATTTCGACTCTTCGTTTTTCAGTAAATCCCATGCAGCAAGCGTTACTCTAGAAAAATTATATTTATAATAAATAAAATCAACAAAATTTAGAGCAAAAAACGTGAAGTTTGAAATAAAATACAAATAAAACAACATTTTTTGATACTTCAAATTTGTATTGATAAAGAACGGTAAAATCGACAACAAAATAAAGAGACCATTCACATACAAAATAGCAATTGTGTCAAACACCATTCCGTGATAATGAAGTCTCAAAAATTCGGAAAAAGAATCAACGGCAACAATAGTGCTGTTATACATATAAAAAAAGACCCGAGCTAAGAAATAGAAGAAATACGCTAATAGTATTCTGTATAATAAAACTTTATATTCATCTAATCTAAAAAATGATTTCATGTGTGTTTATAATTACTTTTTGCAAATTTACTAAATAAAAAGTGTTTCCTATATAATTTTTTTTTAAAAAGCTAAATTAGTCAATATCAAAATGCCCCGTATAAATTTTTTAATTAATTTATCTATAAACTTTCAACTTAAAAACTAAAGTTTTATCTTTGTCGCTTATTTCAAATAAAAATCTATGAATAAGTTATTAATTGTAGGAACCGTAGCCTTTGATGCTATTGAAACTCCTTTTGGGAAAACCGATAAAATATTAGGTGGAGCAGCTACTTATATTGGATTATCCGCTTCTTTTTTTAATGTTGATGCCGCAATTGTATCCGTTGTAGGAGCAGATTTTCCTAAAGAATATTTAGATTTATTAACAGAAAGAAACATTAATATTGAAGGAATAGAAATTGTGCCTGGCGGAAAAACGTTTTTCTGGAGCGGAAAATATCATAATGATTTGAATTCCAGAGACACTTTGATAACAGAATTAAATGTTTTAGCAGATTTTAATCCGGTTGTTCCAGAAGCGTATAAAGAATCTGATGTTGTTTTATTGGGTAATTTGCACCCAATTGTACAATCAGGAGTTTTGAATCAATTAACAAAACAACCAAAATTAATTGTTTTAGACACGATGAATTTTTGGATGGATTGTGCGTTACCTGAATTGTTAGATGTTATAAAAAGAGTAGATGTTATCACCATAAATGATGAAGAAGCCAGACAATTATCAGGAGAATATTCTTTAGTAAAAGCGGCAGCAAAAATCCATGCAATGGGTCCAAAATATGTGGTAATCAAAAAAGGAGAACATGGTGCTTTATTGTTTCAAAATAAAGATGTGTTTTTTGCTCCGGCCTTGCCTTTGGAAGAAGTTTTTGATCCAACAGGAGCTGGTGATACCTTTGCAGGAGGTTTTGCAGGATATATTGCACAATCGGAAAACATTTCGTTTAATAATATGAAAAACGCAATTATTCATGGTTCTAATTTAGCCTCTTTTTGTGTGGAAAAATTCGGAACAGAACGCATGGAAGCTCTTGATAAAGAAACGGTTAATGCAAGATTAGAATTGTTTAAAGCACTAACTCAATTTGATATTGAATTAGAAGAATAAAAGAGAAGCCTCGACCTTTCGGGGCTTTTTTGGTTATAAAAATTACACAACAACACAACAACAACAAAAACGATGAGTGACGCTATACAACACGAATGTGGAATTGCCTTACTAAGATTAAAAAAACCATTATCGTTCTATAAAGAAAAATATGGTACTGCTTTTTATGGGGTTCAAAAAATGTATTTACTAATGGAAAAACAGCACAATCGAGGTCAAGATGGTGCTGGTTTAGCAAGCATAAAATTAGATGTACAACCCGGTGAACGTTATATTAGCAGAATTCGATCTAATGATCCTCAACCCATTAAGGATATTTTTGCTCAAATAAATGAACGAATCAGCAATGAATTAGCAGCCCATCCTGAATATGCGGATAATGTTGCTTTGCAAAAACAAAATATTCCTTACTTAGGAGAAGTTTTTTTAGGACATGTTCGATATGGAACTTTTGGAAAAAACAGCATCGAAAGTGTACACCCTTTTTTAAGACAAAACAATTGGATGCATCGAAATTTAATTGTTGCAGGAAATTTCAACATGACTAATGTAAAAGAATTGTTCCAAAATTTAATTGATTTAGGACAACATCCAAAACAAATGGCGGATACAGTAACCGTTATGGAAAAAATTGGACATTTTCTTGATGATGAAGTTACGGATTTGTATAGACAATGCAAAACAGAAGGCTATTCAAAATTGGAAGCATCTCCTGTAATTGGAGAGCGATTAAATGTGCAACGCATTTTAGAAAGAGCTTCAAGAAATTTTGATGGTGGCTATGCAATGGCTGGACTTTTTGGACATGGTGATGCTTTTGTATTACGAGATCCAGCCGGAATTAGACCCGCCTATTTTTATGAAGATGACGAAATTGTAGTTGTCGCTTCAGAACGACCAGTAATTCAAACGGTTTTTAATGTACCGTTCGAAAAAGTACAAGAATTAAACCCTGGAAGTGCCATAATTATTAAGAAAAATGGAACTGCAAGCGTGCAAGAAGTACGAACACCTTTGACTAAAAAAGCGTGTTCTTTTGAACGAATTTATTTTTCAAGAGGAAGTGATGCCGAAATTTATGCCGAAAGAAAAAAACTAGGGCAATTGATTTTTCCTGCAATTTTGGACGCAATTGATTATGATACCGACAATACCGTTTTTTCATATATCCCAAACACTGCAGAAACATCATTTTATGGAATGGCTGAGGCGGCTCAAGATTTCTTAAACCAAAGAAAAGCGAAGGCAATTATTGAACAAAAAGATACCTTAACGGAAGCAACCTTGAAAGATTTACTTTCCGTTAAAATTAGAACAGAAAAAATTGCCATAAAAGATGCAAAACTCCGAACTTTTATTACAGAAGATAGCAGTAGAGATGATCTTGTGGCTCACGTGTATGATGTAACTTATGGCGTTGTAAAAAACACTGACAACCTAGTTATTATCGATGATAGCATTGTTCGGGGAACTACACTCAAACAGAGTATTATAAAAATGATGGATCGTTTGCATCCAAAAAATATAGTAGTTGTTTCTTCTGCACCTCAAATAAGATATCCCGATTGCTACGGAATTGACATGGCAAAACTGGAAGGATTAATCGCTTTCAGAGCTGCTTTAGAATTATTGAAAGAACATAATCTATATCATATTGTGGAATCGGTTTATACAAAATCGAAAGCACAAGAAGATTTTAAAGATGCAGCTGTAATCAATTATGTAAAAGAAATTTATGAACCTTTTTCAGCACAACAAATTTCGGATAAAATTGCTGAGATGTTAACGCCTAATGATACAAAAGCGTCTGTGAAAATTATTTATCAAACCGTTGAAAATTTACATATTGCTTGTCCTAAAAATTTAGGCGATTGGTATTTCACAGGTGATTATCCTACCGCAGGAGGAAACCGCGTTGTGAACCGTGCATTCATGAATTTTTATGAAGGAAAAGATGCTCGAGCGTATTAAAAAAGTGTCAAAATAGCATTTCATCGACTATTTTTGCTTTATAACAATTAATTTTGGTCAACAAATTGACTAGTACTAATTTAGCGGTATCAAAAAACTAGTAGGTTAAGTTTTATGGTAAATTTGGGGCAAAAAAGGTGGAAGCAATTTCACCTTTTTTATAGTTAAGCTTAAAAAAATTGGTAAATTAAAAAAAAGCCGAAGTGTCGCCATACACTTCGGCTTTTTTATATACTAAAAAAACGGCTTATTTTGCTTCTTCAAATTTTGCAGCAACGGCTTCCCAATTAATAACATTGAAAAATGCATTAATATAATCCGGACGACGATTTTGATAATTCAAATAATAAGCGTGTTCCCAAACATCCATTCCTAAAATGGGTTGTCCACCACAAGCCACTCCAGGCATCAAAGGATTATCCTGATTTGGTGTTGAACAAACTTCTAATTTTCCGTCTTTAACACAAAGCCATGCCCAACCTGAACCAAAACGGGTTGCACCAGCTTTTGCAAATTCTGTTTTAAAATTTTCAAAAGAACCAAATGCCGCATCAATTGCAGTTGCTAATGTCCCTGTTGGTTCACCACCACCTGTTGGTGCCATAATTTCCCAAAACAAAGTGTGGTTATAATGCCCTCCACCGTTGTTTCGAACTGGCATGTTGTTCATATCCATGTTTTTCATCAATTCTTCAAGGGAAAGTGCTTCCAATTCTGTTCCTGCAATTGCTGCATTCAAATTGGTAATATAAGCATTATGATGTTTTGAATGGTGGATTTCCATTGTTCTCGAATCAATATGAGGCTCTAATGACTCATATCCGTAAGCTAAATTTGGTAATTCAAATGCCATGATTATAATATTTTAAGTTAATTTATTTAATTTTCAAATTTAATCATTTAACTTTGGAAATTAAAATTTTATTCAATTTTAGTAGCATAATTAAGAAAAATATAACATTTGATACCAACAACCTTCACCATTTACGACGCTTCAGCTGGTTCTGGAAAAACATATACCCTAACAAAAGAGTATTTGAAAATTCTTTTTTTATCCAAAACAGACGATGCTTATAAAAAAATTCTTGCCATTACTTTCACAAACAAAGCGGTGCAAGAAATGAAATCCCGAATTGTGTCGAGTCTTTACGAATTTTCTATTGAAAACACTTCCGAAAAAGCAATGGATTTAATGCGAGATGTGGCTCATGAAACCAATTTGAGTAGGGAAACCATTAAAGACAAATCAAAAGCAATTATAAAAAATATTATCCATAATTATGCCGCTTTTGATATTTCAACTATTGATAAATTTACGCATAAAGTAATCCGAACTTTTGCTCAAGATTTGAGTTTACCTCCTAATTTTGAAGTGTCATTAGATACGGATACGCTACTTCAGGAGGCAATAGATTTAGTCATTTCAAAAGCAGGCGAAGAAGTAAATTTAACAAATTTATTAATCGAATTTTCAAAAGAACAATCTGAAGATGATAAAAATTGGGACATATCATCCGAACTATTAAAAGTAGCCAAATTAATTACCAACGAAAATAGTGCTGCAGAACTTTCGGAATTGGAAGACAAAAGTTTAACCGATTTTTCAAATATTAAAACAAAATTAAAACAGCAAATTGGCAAAATTAAAATGGAATGTAAAACTATTGCAGAAAACATTTTAGCAAAAATTGACGATAATGGTGTAGCTAGAAAGTCGTTTTCAAGAGCGGTTTTCACTAATCATTTGGTTAAATTTAGTGCCGATACTTTCGATATCAATCTAACAATGATTAAATATTTAGATGGTTCTGAAAGCAGGTATGCCAAAACAGTGCCTCATGCGGATAAAGAATTTATCGATCTAAACGCTGAAGAATTTTTAGAAAGTGCCCTAATTTTAAATAAAAAAGTTGGTGAATTGCTGTTTTATCAAGCTTTTTCTAAAAATATAAGTCCGCTTTCACTTCTAAACACCATTTATCAAGAATTTAAAAAAATTCAGGAAGAACAAAATATAGTTTCAATTTCCGATTTTAATAAAATTATTCATAATGAAATAAAAAACCAACCCGCTCCATTTATTTATGAACGATTAGGCGAAAAATACCGTCATTATTTTGTTGATGAATTTCAGGATACATCTGTTATGCAATGGCAAAATTTAGTCCCTTTAATTGATAATGCCCTTTCAGGTCAAGATGATTTTGGAAATCCAGGCACTTTAATGCTTGTGGGCGATCCAAAACAAGCAATTTATAGATGGAGAGGTGGAAAAGCCGAACAATTTATTGATTTAGCAAAAAACGAACAACACTATAATCCATTTTCAAATAAAAACAAAAAAACCGAACGATTAGGCACAAATTACAGAAGTTTTAGTGAAATTATCACTTTTAATAATGCCTTTTTTAAACAATTATCGTCTGAATTTGAAAATGAAGATTATAAAAATTTATACGAAAATTTATCCCACCAAAATACAAATTCAAAACAAGGCGGTTATGTAAATATCACTTTTATTGATCCAGAAGAAGATTCAGAAGGACAACAAACGGAATTCATACCTCAAATGGAGGAACAAACCGAATTAACACCAAAAGATTATTGTTATTTAGAGCAAATTCAAAAAACAATTGAAAACTGTAAAGCAAATGGTTTCGCCTATAAAGATATTGTAATTTTGACCCGAACAAAAGTTCCCGGAATTAAAATCGCTAATTTCTTAACCGAAAATAGTATTCCAATTCTTTCTTCGGAAACCTTATTAATCCAGAATGCAACGGAAGTGAAACTAGTAATTGCACTTCTTCGTTTTTTGAAAAATGAAAAAGATCAAGAGGCAAAATTCTATTTTTTATATTATATTGCTACAAATTTGCAAAACGAAATTCCTGTTCACGATTTTATTGCCACAAACATCATAAAAAATCAAGACGAATTAGAACACTTTTTAATTACAATTGGATTAGAATTTTCGTTCCAAAACAACAAGAAAAAATCATTATATGAATGTGTGGAATTAATGATTAGTGCGTTTTTAAACACAAAAGTAAATACATCATATTTGCAATATTTCTTAGATTTAGTTCTGGAAAAAGACGTAAAAACACAATCAAGTATTGCTGATTTTCTCGATTATTGGGACAAAATTGGTTTCAAGAAAAGCATTCCATCTCCAGAAGGAACAGATGCCGTTCGAATCATGACAATTCACAAATCAAAAGGATTGGAATTTCCTGTGGTAATTTATCCGTATGCCGATGAAAGTTTAGTGAACAAACCCAAAGAATCCATTTGGCTTCCACTAGAAAACACCGAATTAGACCTTCCGAAAGCCCTTTTAAATAATACAAAAGAAGTGGTGAATTTTAGCGAAACAGCAAAAACAGTCTATAATGCTAAAAAACAAGAAGAAAAACTAGATGGAATAAATGTTTTATATGTGGCATTAACCCGAGCGGAAGAACAATTATATATCATTTCTAGCAAAAATTTAACTAAAAGCGGCGATTTTTCTACCTCGTATTTGTCTTATTATTTCTTAAATTTTTTAGAACAGCAACAGAAATACAACCCAAATGATTTAACATTTAGTTTTGGTGATGTCAAAAGAATTTCAACATTAAAAAAATTTGATGGAAAAAACAAAAATATTGGAATCGTAGCAAACAAATTACATCCTAAAAACATTAAAATTGCCCAAAGAGAAGCGTTAATGTGGGGAACAACACAACAAGAAGCAATAACTTTTGGCGTTATTTTGCATGAGATATTAGCTTTTATCAATACAAAAAAGGATATAGATTTAGCCATTTTGAAGGCAACAGAAATAGGATTAATTACATTTTCGCAACAAGAACTATTCAAGGAAACCATTTCCAAAATTATAAACAACAAGGAATTAATCCCTTTTTTCGAGGAAGGAACAATAGTTTTTAATGAACAAAACATAATAAAAAAGCATACCAAAACCATTAAACCAGACCGAGTTGTCATAAAAAACAACGAAGCCTATTTGTTAGATTACAAAACAGGAGAAAAAAACAATAAACATATCATTCAAATTAATGAATATGAAAAGGCTTTACAGGAGATGCATTTCTCTGTTGCAAAAAAAACACTTATATATATAGGAGAAGAAATAGAAATCATAACTTTGTAATGAAATTAATAAACTAAAAAAAACAACTATGTACGGAAAAATTCAACAACATTTGCAAAATGAATTAGCAAGCATTCAAGAAAATGGCTTGTTTAAAAAAGAACGAATTATCACCTCTCCACAAGGAGCGGAAATTACCATTTCAACCGGAGAACAAGTTTTAAATTTTTGTGCCAATAATTATTTAGGCCTTTCTTCACATCCGGAAGTAGTTCAAGCCGCCAAAGATGCCTTAGATTCACATGGATTTGGGATGTCATCTGTTCGATTTATTTGTGGCACACAAGACATTCATAAAGAATTAGAACAAAAAATTGCAAATTTCTATGGAACAGAAGACACCATTTTATATGCAGCCGCTTTCGATGCAAACGGAGGTGTTTTTGAACCTCTTTTAGGCGAAGAAGATTGTATTATTTCAGATAGTTTAAACCACGCTTCCATTATTGATGGTGTTCGGTTGTGCAAAGCGGCTAGATACCGTTATGAAAATAATAACATGGAAGATTTAGAACAGCAATTAATTCAAGCAACAAATGCGGGTCATCGTTTTAAATTGATTGTTACCGATGGCGTGTTTTCTATGGACGGATTGGTAGCACCATTAGATAAAATTTGTGATTTAGCAGATAAATATGATGCTTTAGTAATGGTTGATGAATGTCATGCTGCAGGATTTATTGGTGCAACAGGAAAAGGCACTTTAGAAGCAAAAGGCGTTATGGGAAGAGTTGATATTATTACAGGCACATTAGGAAAAGCACTAGGGGGAGCAATGGGTGGCTACACAACTGCAAAAAAAGAAATAATAGAAATTTTAAGACAACGTTCACGGCCCTATTTATTTTCGAATTCATTAGCATCAGCAATAGTTGGAGCCTCTTTAAAAGTATTTGAATTATTAGAAAAAGACACTTCATTACGAGATAAATTAGAATGGAACACCAATTATTTCAAAGCAGGATTACTAAAATCAGGTATTGAATTTATCGATGGCGATTCCGCAATTGTTCCAGTAATGCTTTATGATGCTAAATTAGCACAAACAATGGCAGAAAAATTATTAGAAAAAGGAATTTATGTGATTGGCTTTTTCTTTCCAGTTGTGCCAAAGGAAAAAGCACGAATTCGAGTGCAACTATCTGCTGCACACACTAAAGAACATTTAGATAAAGCCATAAAAGCCTTTACTGAAGTGGCAACAGAATTGGGTGTAATTAGTTAAAATCAAAGAAATAAGAACAAAATTGAATAAAATTTCAATAAAATTTTTTGTAATTAAAAAAAAACATTACTTTTGCTCCAATTATAACGCATTGTAATTAATAAAAAAAGTATGAAACAATTAAACAAATTTTTTGCTGTAACTTTAATGTTTGCTGGATTATCTTCGCAAGCACAGGACAGCAACAACCCTTGGGCAGTGTCTTTTGGGGTTAACGGAGTGGACACTAAAATTAGTGCAGTAGGAAATGATAGTCCTAAATTCATTCAATTAGTGAATGTAGACAAAAACTGGAACATTCTTCCTTCAGTTTCTTATTTAAACGTAACAAAATACGTTGGAGACGGATTTTCTTTTGGTTTAACAGGGTCTGTTAATAAAATTGACAGATGGGTTACTAGAGTTCCAAACACTAAATCTACAGATTTAGTAACAAATCCTGGTGATTTATCGTATTATGGAATTGATGCTGTAGTTAAATATAGCTTCATGGAAATGTTAAAATCAAAATGGTTAGAGCCATCTGCACACATTGGTGGAGGTTATACTTTCTTCGGTGATGCTTCTGCAGGTACTGTTAATGGAGGTTTAGGTTTAACTTTTTGGTTATCTGATAACATTGGTTTACAATTACAATCTACATACAAACATTCGTTTGATGATACTAGAATTGCTAATACTGATGTTCCTTCACATATCCAACACTTTGCTGGTTTAACTTTCAAATTTGGAGGTAAAGATACAGATGGTGACGGAATTTTTGACAAAGATGATGCTTGTCCAGAAGTGAAAGGTATCGCTCAATTCAAAGGTTGTCCTGATACTGATGGTGACGGAATCCAAGATTCTGCTGACTCTTGTCCAGAAGTGGCTGGTTTAGCTGAATTCAATGGTTGTCCTGATACTGACGGTGACGGAATCGTTGATTCTGAAGATGCTTGTGTTGATGTAAAAGGTACTAAAATCATGAAAGGTTGTCCAGATGCTGACGGTGACGGTGTTGCTGATAAAGATGACAAATGTGTTTCTGTAAAAGGTCCTAAAGAAAATGCAGGTTGCCCATGGCCAGATACTGACGGTGACGGTGTTGCTGATAAAGATGACAAATGTCCTAAAGTTAAAGGTACAGTTGCTAACAATGGTTGCCCAGAAGTAACTGAAGAAGCAATGAAAAAATTAAACGATTACGGAAAAACTATTTTATTCAACTCTGGTAAATCTTCTTTCCAACAACAAACTTTCCCTGTGCTTCAAGCAATGACAGCTATCTTAAAAGAGTATCCTTCTGCTAAATTCTCTTTAGAAGGACACACGGATAGTGATGGTAAAGATGATAAAAACCAAAAATTATCTGAAGAAAGAGCTGCTGCTGTTAAAAACTATTTAGTTGAAAACGGTATCGAATCTTCTAGATTATCTTCTAAAGGTTTCGGTGAGTCTGCTCCTATTGATTCTAACAAAACAGCTAAAGGTAAAGCTAACAACAGAAGAGTAGAAGTGAAATTAGTAAAATAATTTTTTTCTAAAATATTTCTTAAAACGCCTCGAATTATCGGGGCGTTTTTTTTATATTTATCAAATGAAAAACAATACCTTTTTAGATAAATTAAGTAGCACATTAGTAGCACATTATCCAAATAATTTAGTCGATTGCATCATCGTTTTACCAAACAAAAGAGCAAAAGTTTTCTTAATTGAAGCACTTAAAAATCAGTTGGAACAAACCTCTTTTGCTCCAACAATAATTAGTATTGAAGAATTAATTCAAAATATTTCCCATTTAAGAGCCATTGACCCTATTGAATTACTCTTTGAATTTTATGAGGTGTACTTGTCAATTACTAAATCAAATCCGCAAACTTTTGATGAATTTGCAACTTGGGCGAAAACAGCAATTCAAGATTTTAATGAAATAGATCGGTATCTACTCGAACCCAAAAAAGTTTTTCAATACCTTGAAGCCATTGAAGCACTGAAAAGATGGGAAGTAGATGCAGAAAAAGCAACTAAATTAATAACAAATCACATCGATTTTTGGGCAAAACTCCCTTCTTATTATGCCGAATTTTACAAACATCTGAAAAACAAAAAAATAGGATATCAAGGTATTTTGTATCGGGAAGCTGTTGCTAATCTTAATGATTTTTCAAACCAATTGAAGCAAACCATAATTTTTGCTGGGTTTAATGCACTAAATCAAGCCGAAGAAATTATTTTCAAACATTTAGCAAACGAAAATAAAGCAAAAATTTATTGGGATATTGATGAAGTCTTTTTGAATGATGGGTATCATGACGCCGGGCTTTTTATCCGAAAGTTTAAAAAAGAATGGAAACCTTTCGTGAATCAAGATTTTGAATGGGTAGTAAATCATTTCTCTGAAACCAAAAATATTGAAATTATTGGAACACCAAAAAGTATCGGTCAAGCCAAAATTGTAGGTACAATTATTGAAAAAATTCAAATCGAAAACCCTGATTTACTCAATACCGCTATTGTTCTTGGCGATGAAAACCTATTGTTACCAGTGCTGTATGGTTTACCTCAAACTGTTGATGCTCTGAATGTTACAATGGGCTATCCAAGTAAAAACAATCCTGCACAAATTTTAATTAGCAAAATATTTAAATTGCACAACAATGCTCGAAACAGAAACGAAAAAAGTTATACCTTCTATTACAAAGAAGTCTTAGATGTTTTGACGCACCCGCTTGTGGAACCCTATTGTAATGTGCAAGAATTAGTGGCGATTATCAATAATAACAACTTTACTTTTTTCTCTAATCAAAAGTTATTTGCTATTTATTATGAAAAATATCCTGATGCTGATGCTACTTTTTTTAAACTTTTATTTCAGAAATGGGAAGGTTCAATTGATTCGGTTTTAGCAAGTTTGAGTGGTATTTTACTATTTATTAAAGCCGCTTTAAACGTTGATAGCAATGAAGATAAAATTACAAAAGCGTTTGTATATTCCATTTATAAAACCATTATCAAGCTTACGAATTATCATCAAAAATACCAACATATCGATACCATTCAAATGCTACATTCAATTTATAAACAAATAATTGAATTGGCTGAAGTTTCATTTGAAGGTGAACCGCTTTCGGGTTTACAAGTAATGGGCGTTCTCGAAAGTCGTGTTTTGGATTTTGAAAATGTAATTATAACTTCCGTAAATGAAGGTAAATTTCCAGCTGGAAAATCTCAAAATTCGTTTCTACCTTATGATGTAAAAAAGGAATTGGGATTACCAACTTTTAAAGAAAAAGATGCTATTTATTGTTATCATTTTTATCATTTATTGTTAAGAGCTAAAAACATTTATCTCTTGTATAATACGGATAATGAAGGTATTGATGCAGGCGAAAAAAGTAGATTCATTACACAATTGGAAATTGAAAAACAACCAAATCATTCCGTAGTAAGCACTATTTATAATGCGGTTTTACCTGAAAAAGCCTATCAAAAATTAACCATTTTAAAAACCCCTGAAATCCTTGCTCGATTAAAAGATATTGCCATAAATAATGGTTTTTCGCCTTCTTCATTAACAAATTATATCCGTGATCCGATGCAGTTTTACAGACAAAGGATACTGAAAATCAATGAAGTAGAAGAAGTAGAAGAAAATATTGCCGTGAATACACTCGGAACCATTATTCACAATGCATTAGAAGAATTATATACGCCTTTTATCAATCAATTTTTAGCCCTTCATCATTTAGAAAGTATGGAAACTAATGTGGAATCGGTAATTCAAAAACATTTTAAAGCCGAATATAAAGAAGGAGAAATCACTAAAGGCAAGAATTTATTAGCTTATGAAGTAGCAAAAAGAAATGTTCAAAACTTTCTATTTATGGAAAAAAAAGCTATAAATCAAGGGGATAGCATCAAAGTTTTACATCTTGAATTGGCCCTTTCCGAAGTGCTTCATTTTGAAGGTTTTGATTTTGGTATAAAAATTGCAGGTAAAGTAGATAGAATTGAATTGAGAAATGGTGCGATTCGAATTATTGATTATAAAACCGGAAAAGTAGAAGCTAAAAATTTAAAAATCAAAACGTTTGAAGGCTTAACTACTGAAAGTTCAAATGATAAAATAATTCAATTATTATGTTATGCGTTGCTTTTTGAAAACCATCAAGATAATGAAAATAAAGAAGTTACTACCGGAATAATTTCTTTTAAAAATATGAAAAATGGCTTTTTACCCTTTCAAATTGGAGCAAATAAAGAAGAAAACAGCATCATTACTTCTGAAATTTTAGAAGATTTTAAGTTAGAATTGAACCAATTGTTTTTAGAAATATTCAGTCCAGATATTCCTTTTTATGAAACAAATCTAACAAGTTTTCGTAAAAAATAGTTTAACCTTTAATTTTAAAGTTATGAAAACAAATGTTTACTTTTTAGGACTCTTCCTTGTGCTTAGCCAATTTAGTTTAACGGCTCAAGAAAAAACTACCGTTACCGCAACAACTGCTGATATCAGTGATAACTTAGATTTGCGGGCCATTGCTTCCCTTTTTGGTGATGCAGAAAACTTGGAAGATTTTGAAAATAAAATCAATAATCCAAAAGCTCAAATCTCAAATTTGGATTTGAATAACGACAATTATGTAGATTATTTACGAGTTATCGAATCGGTTGAAGGAACAACGCATTTGGTAATTATTCAAGCTGTATTAGAAAAAGATCTTTTTCAAGATGTGGCTACAATTGAACTAGAACGTGATCAAAACAATAAAGTACAAATTCAAGTTGTAGGCGATGTTTATATGTATGGCACAAATTATATTTATGAACCCATTTATGTGCACCAACCTATAATTTATACTATTTTCTGGTCGAATCACTATCGCCCTTATCGCTCTGTTTGGAATTGGAATTATTATCCAAGTTACTATACTTACTGGTCGCCTTACCCTGTTTTTAAATACAGAAATAGCGTAAATGTGTATATCAATCATCACCATTCTTACAATTATGTACATCACCGTAGATGCCATGTAGCTTACAATGCATATTATGGAAATCGGGGAAGAGGTTATGAAACTCGATATCCGAATCGTTCTTTTTCGCATAGAAATTCAGGTTATACCAATAGATATGAACTTGAAAATCATAGAAATCCTATTGCAAACCATTCGAATTCGCCAAGAGGAAACAACCCTCGAAGAGCTGAAAATGAAGTAGTTGCAGGTGGAAGAAATCACGAATTTTCGAATCCAAGAACCGTTTCACCAAGAAACACAGAAGTGCAAGCTCCAAGAACCGTTTCACCGAGAAATACAGAAGTGCAAGCTCCAAGAACCGCTTCACCGAGAAATACAGAAGTACAAGCTCCAAGAACCGTTTCACCGAGAAATTCAGAAGTACAAGCTCCAAGAACCGCTTCACCGAGAGCCACCGAACAAACGCGAAACACGCGACAACGCAATTCCGAAAGTGGTGGAAGAAATTCCAATTCAAATGGAAGAAATTCTAATAATACAGGAAGAGGCTAACTTTCAATAAGCAAAATGTAATGATTTGTAATCACAAAAAAGAATACCAAAAATAAAGCTGTCTCAAAAGGGCAGCTTTTTTAATTTTATTTGTATCTTTGCAGGCTATTTAATATAAAAATGAGATTACACAGAAATTTAGTTTTCACAACTATAGATTCCTTACTTGCCATTTTCAATGAAGGACAATATGCCGACAAAGTGGTTGCTTTAGCATTGAAAAAAGACAAAAGATGGGGAAGTCATGACCGAAAATTTGTTGCCGAAACCATCTACGAAATTGTTAGATGGAAACGTCTTTACGTAGAAATTGCAGAAGTTAAAGAACCATTCACCAGAGATAATATTTGGAGAATATTCGCCGTTTGGGCCGTGTTAAGAGGTTATAATTTACCCGATTGGAAATATTTCGAGGAAACACCCGTTAGAAGAATCAAAGGAAAATTTGATGAATTATCAAAAACCAGAAAATTCAAAGAATCCATTCCCGATTGGATGGACGAATTAGGCGTAAAAGAACTTGGTGAAGAAAAATGGTCTAAAGAAATTGCAGCCCAAAACGAACAAGCAAAAGTGATTTTAAGAGTTAACCGACTTAAAACAACGAAAGAAAAATTGAGAGCTATTCTTATGGATTTGAATATCGTAACTGAATTTCATGATCAATACAAAGATGCCTTGATTTTATCCGAACGAGCAAATGTATTTTTAACGGATGCCTTCAAAGACGGGCTTTTCGAAGTTCAAGACGCTTCTTCTCAATTAGTTGCTTATTTTCTTGACGTAAAACCAGGAATGCGAGTTGTTGATACTTGTGCTGGAGCCGGTGGAAAAACACTACATCTTGCTTCTTTAATGGAAAATAAAGGGCAATTAATTGCAATGGATTTGTACGAAAGTAAGCTAAAACAATTAAAAATTAGAGCCAAAAGAAATGGGGCTTTCAACATTGAACCCCGTGTGATTGAAAGTTCCAAAACAATCAAAAAACTCTACGAAAAAGCAGACAGAGTGCTGATTGATGCGCCTTGTAGCGGGCTTGGCGTTCTCAAAAGAAATCCAGATAGCAAATGGAAATTACAACCCGAATTTATTGAAAATATTAAGAAAATTCAAGCGGAAGTTTTAGAAAATTATTCCAAAATAGTTAAACCAGGTGGCAAATTAGTCTATGCAACTTGTTCCATTTTACCTTCTGAAAACGAAGAACAAATAAAACGTTTTTTATCCTCTACCGCTGGAACTGATTTTACATTTGTGCAAGATAAAAAAATATTGGCACACGAATCAGGTTTCGATGGCTTTTATATGGCACTTTTAGAACGAAAAAACAATTAAATTTATCGCAAATGAAAACAAATTTTACCTTATTTTTATTATCCTTTGCCTATATAGCTTTCGCCCAAAACGGAGCACCAGCAAATCCTTATTACAACGGTTCCAACTGGACTTTGACCGGAATGAACTTAAAAAATGCCTTGGAAACAAAAATTACAGATACGCACACCAACTTACTGTCTTATAGTAATGTTTGGGACGCCGCTCAAGCAACCGATTTAGACCCAACTGATGCTACAAATGCTAACGTTTTGTTGCTATACGGCTTCAGTTCTGGAATATGCCCAGCAGCTGCAGCAAGCGATAACGACCACAGAAGAAGAGATAAATTTTCTAACGGAGGTGGCACTTCTTGTCAGTGGAACAGAGAACACGTTTTTGCTAAAGGACTTGGAACTCCAACCCTTGACGACGGTGGCTCAAGTGATGCCGGAGAAGACGCACACCATTTGAGAGCCTGCGATGTAGATCGAAACAACAATAGAGGAAGTCTGAAATTTATTTCTGGATCTGGAAATTCAACTGCTACAAATGGTGGTTGGTATCCGGGAGACGAATGGAAAGGCGATGTTGCAAGAATGATAATGTATATGTATTTAAGATACCCATCACAATGTTTGCCTAAAAATGTAGGAATCGGAACCGTTGTTGCTACAGATACAAACATGATTCAATTGTTTCTTCAATGGAATGCTGAAGATCCCGTTTCTCTTTATGAAGACAACAGAAACACGTATCACGGAAACACGTCTAATTCTTTTGCACAAGGAAATAGAAATCCTTTTATCGATAATCCGTACTTGGCAACACTAATTTGGGGTGGACCAGTAGCTCAAAACCGATGGCCAACAACCATTTTGGAAACAGCAACTTTCGCAACGCTTGAAAACAGTTTGGTATATCCGAACCCAACAACAAACAACGAAATAATGGTTGAAGCACCACTAAATATCACATCGTTTTCAATCTTTAACATTGGAGGTCAATTGATTATGGAACTAAAAAATCCAGAAAAACTCCAAAACAATGCCTATAAAATCGGAAATATTCCTTCCGGGTTTTATTTCCTAAAAATCAATTCCGAACAAAACAGTACTACCAAAAAAATAACAGTACACTAATCCTTTTTAGTGAATAAATAAAGCAATATACAACCATTTTAAAATATTGCTTTATTTATTTGGTAAATTACAAAGTTAATACTACCTTCGAAAAAAAATGTCAATCGAACAAAAAGTTGCTGCTGTTGAAGCCTTATTTCAAAAATTAGATTCCGAAATTGCTGTTTTTCAAGAACAAACAAAATTAGGATGCATTGCCGGCTGCGGAAAATGTTGTGCACATCCCGAAATTGATGCCTCGCCGCTCGAATTTCTTCCTTGGGCTTTTTACTTGTTTGTAAATGGTCAAGCCGAAAAAGTACTTGATGATTTAGCAACCTCAACCTATAACACCTGTTTCATTTACAACCCAAAATCACTTTTACAACTTGAAAAAGGAACCTGTAGTGCCTACAAATACAGAGGTTTAATTTGTCGTCTTTTCGGATATGGAGCCAATAAAAACAAATATGGAAATTTGCGATTAGCCACCTGCACCATCATCAAAGAAGGGCAAAAAGAAACCTACGACGCATCTACAACCATGATAAACAACGGTTTATATGTGCCGGTTTTAACTGATTATTATATGAACCTCAACCAAATTGATTTTCATTTAGGCAACATTGTGATTCCAATTAACGAAGCATTAAAGCGTGCCATCGAAGAAGTTTTACAATATTACGCCTATCGTCCCATGCCTGATGGACATATCGATTGTGCTTAAAAACAAAGTAAAACCAATAAAAATCAAGGCAAATAACGCATTTTCTTTTACTTCATTTCAGAGAATAAATGTCCCTGAATGATCCTTTCGGGATTAAGAATACCAAAAAAATTCAAATTCCAAAACCTTTAAAAAATAATAAGATAGCAATTTGGGCGTTCCTTTCAGGCCGGGCTGTCCACTATATTCCCGATTGGTAAAAAGCTACGGGCGATGCCCTTGTTTTTATCCATCGGGAGATGCCGTTCCCATCCCTAACGCAAACTCGGTGGAATTAGGGTGGGGAGATTTGGGGAGGATGAGGGAATTGCTTTCATTTCATTGAAAAAAGTCAATATTTAAAAGCGTATACCATATTTACTAAGTCTCTTTATGGATTTTAATGCGTTTAGCAAATTCACTTCTTTTACTATTTCATTTTTTAATATTGATTTGTAGACAGATTTTAAATTTGCTAATTCCAAGTTTTCAAATATTTTTGTTTGTTCGCCTAAGTCAAAAATTTTTGACCAATCGTTTTTTGAAATTAGTTTTAATTTATCATAAACAGCTTTAACATTTATAATATCTAGTTCAATTTCATCTGAAAAAAGCTTAATTGAATCAATATTTATAGTATTAGATTCAATATGTTTTATTAATTTTAATCCAATAGAAAGATCTCTACTATTTAGATTTTTGGATCTTTTTATTTTACTAGCAATTTCCCATGTATCAGTAGAGAATTCTTTTAATTCTTCAATATTCATTGACCATTTTGAAACACCATCCCAAAACTTATTACCGAAACCTAAAATTTTATTGATAC
>Ga0247722_10000213_pt1 | contig 37479 bp, 42 predicted proteins | sample MSEWelMarce3H_FC_FD_189094 | JGI IMG/M metagenome (GOLD analysis project Ga0247722, IMG submission 189094) | Subsurface sediment microbial communities from gas well in West Virginia, United States - MSEEL Well Study Marcellus 3H_FC | ecosystem: Environmental > Terrestrial > Deep subsurface >... | reverse complement strand
GCTCCTGCACCGATACCTGCTCCTGCTCCTGCTCCTGCTCCTGCTCCTGCTCCTGCTCCTGCTCCTGCTCCTGCTCCTGCTCCTGCTGCAGCTCCTGCACCAATGCATGCTCCAGTTGCAGTATCCGTTGCGGCTCCTGCTCCAATAGACTCACCGATTAAAGTGGCTCCGGTGGCAGTAGCAGCACCAGCTCAAGCAACCTTGGCGATTGGCACTCCAGAAGCAGCAGGCTTAGTCATGGTCGCAACGCGAGCCATAGCGCCAGAAAGCACACCAGTCGTTGAGGCACCCGCTCGCCGCCGCCGTCGTGACATTCAAACGGCAACACAGGCCAATGCTGAAGTCTCCATGTTGCAGCAGGTTGAAACACAAACTACTACAACTAGTATGGCCCTCGCTCCTGTTAGTGATGCGCCTGCACGGGCTAATCGACGTGATGTCACTGCTACACCAGCAGATACATCAGCCGAGCCGCTGGTACAGGTTCAAACTAAACAATTTTAATTTGAATTGAACCAGCAAAAGCCACCGATAAACACTCGGTGGCTTTTTTTTGCTTCAAATAAAATAATAAAAACATCGGTTCAAAAAATAACATGCTCAAATAAATAACCTATACATCAAGCTAAACCAGCAATGTGTAATCCCACCTATCCAAGTACATCTTTTAGAGCCATACCCCATACAATTAAATACCAATAAAGTTTTAAACATTTACCATTCATGCCCACGTAAAGAGTCATTATATAAATAGAAGATACTAGTTTTAATTACCAAACGCTTGAGCTTGTTTAAAACAGCCCAGATTAAGATTGCCAGTTGGGGAAATTCACAAGTATCGGCCATTATTATTCAAGGTTAATTTTCGCCCATAGATCTAGGGTCTTATTTAATCGCATCTGCACTCCTCATATGGGCATACACACGTGGATATTTTTCTCCAGCAAATCTTTAACGGCTTGGTTGTCGGCAGTATTTATGCGCTGATTGCCCTTGGCTATACCATGGTGTACGGCATCATGCAGCTGATCAATTTTGCCCACGGCGAAATCGTGATGATCGGTGCTATGGTCACCATTACCTGTATCAACCTCCTACTTGGGCACAATGTATCGCTACCTGGCCCCATGCTGCTTTTAGTAGGCTTTATGATGGCCGTACCGGTGTCCATTATTTTGGGCTACGCTATCGAGAAAATAGCCTACCGGCCACTACGTAAAGCGCCAAGGCTTGCCCCCCTGATTACCGCAATTGGCGTATCCATCGTATTACAACAAGCCGCCATGCTGATCTGGGGCCGCAACTACCGCCCTTTCCCCGCCATTTTGCCGAGCACCGTGCATGAAATTGGTGGTGCAACCATTACCAGCTTGCAAATCGCCATTATTGGCCTCGCCCTTGCCTTAATGGCTGGCTTGTTTTTTCTGATTGAGCGCACCAAATTAGGCCGCGCCATGCGTGCCACTGCCCAAAACCCTGAAGTAGCGGGCTTAATGGGTGTGAATATCAATTCCATTATCTCGATGGTGTTTATGATTGGCTCGGCACTTGGCGCAGTCGCAGGCGTGATGGTTGCCGCCAATTACGATCAAGCCCATGCCTATATGGGCTTCTTGATCGGTCTGAAAGCCTTTACCGCAGCTGTTCTAGGTGGGATTGGTAATCTGGGCGGAGCCGTATTAGGCGGCCTGTTACTGGGCCTGATCGAAAGCTTAGGCTCTGGCTATCTGGGCGATTTAACCGGTGGTGCATTTGGTAGCAACTACAAAGACATCTTCGCCTTTATCGTACTGATTATCGTACTGGTGTTCCGTCCGTCCGGCTTGCTGGGCGAGCGCGTAGCAGACCGCGCTTAAGCCCAAGGGAAAAATCATGTTTCAAAAACTAGAAAATCCCCGCGCACGGCTGATCGGCATGGTTGTGCTGACGGTAGTGATGCTCATCCTGCCCTTTGTATTAACGGGCAATTTTGAAAGCGGCAAGTCATGGATTCGCACCATCGACTTTGCCCTGCTCTATATCATGCTGGCACTTGGGCTCAATATTGTTGTGGGCTATGCAGGTCTATTGGACTTAGGCTATATCGCTTTCTATGCGGTAGGTGCTTATCTTTATGCCATCCTTAACTCGCCTCATCTAGCAGCAGTCTTGCCGACGTGGCTCATTTACCCTTCTTTTCCGGTCATGATTTTGTTAGCAGGCTTAGTCGCTGGTCTATTTGGCGTTTTACTTGGCTCACCCACCCTCAAACTACGTGGCGATTATCTCGCCATCGTTACCCTAGGGTTTGGCGAAATTATCCGCATCTTTATGAACAACCTTGATCGACCAATCAATATCACCAATGGCCCGCAGGGTATTAACAATATCAAGACCGTGCAAATTGCAGGTTACGATTTTGGCCGCCCTATTGAGTTTTTGGGCCTTTCGTTTGAAAAAGTCCACCTCTACTACTATTTGATTTTGGCCTTCTGCCTCTTGATTATTTTTGTCTCAATGCGCCTACAAAACTCACGGATTGGCCGTGCTTGGGTGGCGATTCGTGAAGATGCAATTGCCGCCAATGCGATGGGCATCAACACCCGTAATATCAAGCTACTGGCTTTTGCCATGGGAGCCAGCTTTGGCGGTGTATCAGGCGCTTTATTTGCCAGCTTCCAAGGCTTTGTTTCACCAGAATCATTTGTACTGATGGAATCCATCATGGTGCTGTGTATGGTGGTGCTAGGCGGGATGGGCCATATTCCTGGCGTAATTCTGGGTGCGATTATCGTATCGATCACGCCAGAGATTTTGCGTGATGTGATCAATCCACTACAACACGCCCTCGTTGGCCGCAAAGTGGTCGACCCAGAAAACTTACGTATGCTGATTTTTGGCCTTGCCATGATCGTGATTATGCTGCTGCGCCCTGAAGGCCTATGGCCATCACAACGCCGTAAAGCAGAGTTCCACGAAAAAGATGAAGAGGCAAAAGCATGAGCGAATTACTCCTAAAAATTGACGGCATTACGAAGCGCTTTGGCGGCCTGCATGCTTTGTCTGGCGTGGGCCTTACCATTAACAAAGGCGAGATTTACGGCCTGATCGGCCCCAATGGCGCGGGGAAAACCACCTTATTTAATGTGCTAACCGGCCTTTATCAACCCGACGAAGGCAGCTTTAGCTTTAATGGCTTGGATTTATTCCGTAAAAAACCCAATGTAGTGGTTGAATCCGGCATTGCCCGTACTTTCCAAAATATTCGCTTATTTGCCAATATGACGGCCCTAGAAAACGTGATGGTGGGCCAGCATGTACGTACGCACTCCGGCATTTTAGGCGCGGTATTCCACAGCCCTAAGGCGGTAAAAGAAGAAGCTGAAATCCATAGCAAAGCCGCCGAACTCCTCGCTTATGTTGGCATTAGTAAACACGCGAAAGAGCTAGCGCGTAATCTTTCTTATGGTGATCAGCGCCGCTTAGAAATCGCCCGTGCTTTGGCCACCCGCCCTATTCTCTTGGCGCTCGACGAGCCTGCAGCGGGGATGAACCCCAAAGAGACCGACGATCTTAAAAAGCTAATGGAAAAAATCAGAAAGGATGGTGTCACTATTTTGCTGATTGAGCACGACGTTAAGCTGATGATGGATCTATGTGATCGTATTGCGGTACTTGATTATGGTAAGAAAATTGCCGAAAACGTGCCAAGCATGATTAAAAATGACCCACGCGTCATCGAGGCTTATCTAGGCGTTGCCCCAGAATGAAACAGCCAGCCCAAACCAATAATTCGCGTGTTATGTATCAAGGAGTTGCACGAGCATGAGCGGCCCATTACTCCAAGTAAAAGACCTAAAAGTGGCCTACGGCGGTATCCACGCAGTAAAAGGCATTGATTTAGAAATTCATCAAGGCGAGCTAGTCGCGCTGATTGGTGCCAATGGTGCGGGTAAAACCACCACCCTAAAAACACTGATCGGCATGTGCAACCCTAGCTCAGGCGAAATCCTATTTGACGGCAAATCGACCGCTAAAAAGCCAATTTACGATTACGTTAAGCAGGGCCTGATTATGGTGCCTGAAGGGCGAGGTATTTTCAGCCGTCTGACCGTCGAAGAAAACCTCTTAATGGGCGCCTATACCCGCAACGATAAAGCAGGCATTTCCCACGATATGGAACGCGTTTACTACCTGTTCCCGCGCCTAAAAGAGCGAATGAAACAACTAGCCGGCACGCTTTCTGGGGGCGAACAACAGATGGTCGCAATTGGCCGAGCCATCCTTGGCCGCCCTAAGCTCTTGCTGCTGGATGAGCCTTCAATGGGCCTTGCGCCAATTATTGTGCATAAAATTTTTGAGATCATTAAAATGATCGCTGCCGAAGGCGTTACCATGCTATTGGTAGAGCAAAACGCCAAGTTGGCGCTGCAAACGGCCAACCGAGGCTATGTAATGGAATCGGGCCAAATCACCTTGGCAGATACGGCAGAAAACTTACTCGCCAATCCCAAAATTCAACAGGCCTATTTGGGCGAGTAATCGTATTAGCGCAAAAACGAGCCACATTGCTGGCTCGTTTTTTTATGCGCAGACTTTACCCCACGCACACGACTAACTCGCCGCTTGCAGGCTAAAGCCCAGAGATAATCTACTAAAAATAATGCCATCACTAAACAATATCCCGTGTGATTTGCTTAGAAAACGTCGTTTTGCCAATACTGCCGTGAAACATCAGCGATATAATCCCCCACCTTCACAGCACTAGATCATTATGCACTTCGCCGTTCTCGCCAAAAATACGATTGCCGCATGGCTGCTTCCACCTGGGCTCTTTCTACTGCTTATTGCAGTTGGGCTAGCACTACTTTCCCGTAAGCCACGACTAGGGAAGGGGATCATCACGAGCAGTTTGATTGCACTTACCCTCTTATCAATGCCTATCGTTGCCAATGCTTTACTTCGCCTAATTGAGCCGCCAGCGCTCACATCGATACCAAAAGATGTTGTTGCCCTTGTTTGCTTAGGTGGCGGCAAGCGTTTTGCGGCTTATGATCAAATCGAAGGCGAAACCATTAACAACGCCACACTTACGCGGCTGCGCTACACCGCCCAGCTTGCAAAACAAAGCCAGTTGCCGATTTTAGTCAGCGGAGGCAAGCCACTAGGTGGCATCAGCGAAGCTGAGCTGATGGCAAAAATATTGATCAATGAATTCAACACTCCTGTGCGCTGGATTGAAAACAACTCCGTTGACACACAAGAAAACGCTGAATTTAGCGCCCAGCTGCTACCCAAAGGGGCAAAAATCTTACTGGTTACCCAAGCAGTACATACGCCACGCGCAAAAATTGCATTTGAGCGCGCAGGCTTTAAAGTGGCCATAGCCCCCACCGACTATGCCAATCAAGAGCCTTTTTCCATCTTGTCCTTGATGCCTAAATCAAGCGCCCTCATTAACAGCAGCTTTGCCTTGCATGAGCTACTTGGCATGCTCTGGTATAAATTTCGCTTTAACGCATAAGCTAAATTTAGCTTCAATCTGCATCACCCATACCACGCCCAAAGTCTTATTCTATAAGGCCTTACTCCAAACCCATCCCCCTTTTTTAGGGGGATGTTGCTTTTTCCTCTCTCCGTTAAATATACAACAAAAAAGTAAATAATACGGTATTTCAATAAATTACCAAAATTCACAAAAATGCGCTAAACAATCAGCAAATCTAAAAAAATATCCATATATCCTATTTATTTGAAATTTTATATTAATAATTTTTTATTTTTGTGAAAAATTATTTATTGATAGCAATCAATAAACGTACTTAATCCAACATACTAAACAAAATACTGAGGGTAGAATCCGCATCAACTTATCAAGACAAGAAATTTTTATCATGCGTATCTCGATAGACCTAGACGCCCTTTCAGAGTTTCTCTCACAAGTGATGGGAGACTCGGTAGAAATTGCGGTGCACGATATGACCGAGCTAGAACGATCACTGTGCATCATAAAAAACCCCATTTCTGGCCGACAAATTGGTGCTCCAGCCACAGATTTTGCACTGCGTTTACTGCACGAATGTCAAAGCAGTGCTAAAGCGCCATTTCGCACTAATTACCTAGGTAAAACTCATGATGGTCATCGCATGCGTAGCTCTAGCATGTTGTTACAAGATGCAGCAGGCCAGCCACTTGCCATGCTCTGCATCAATCGCAACGACCATCACCTAAAGCATGCTGCCGACTTACTGCGTAATTATTTTCAACATGAGGAAAACAGCCCTAGCGAAGAATTACTCAGTCATTCAGTAGAGCAACTAGGAGACGACATTATCAACCAAGCGCTAGCTAGCTACCCCATCGAAGCCAAGCGCTTAAGCAGTACCGACAAAAAAACCATCGTGCAAACACTGGAACAAAACGGGGTATTTCTAGTGAAAGGATTTATTGCAAAAACAGCCTCTTTACTTGCCATTTCAGAACCCACGCTTTATCGCTATTTAAAAAACAACACCCACTAGAAAGATAAAAAACCAAGCACTCAACACACAACTAACCGCACTTAAAACAATTATTTTTATTTAGAGAAAACATCATGTCTGATACAACACTCAATGATCTAGCCATAACAAAGGGCAGCGCTTCCAATTGGACTAAGCAAGACACCGTCTGGATGCTTGGCCTTTATGGTACTGCAGTTGGTGCAGGGACTTTATTCCTGCCAATTAATGCGGGGATTGGTGGTTTATGGCCGCTGATTATGATGGCGCTTTTGGCCTTGCCTATGACCTTTTTTGCGCACCGTGGACTAAGCCGCTTTGTGCTTTCTGGCTCAACCAAAGACGGCGATATCACCGAGGTAGTAGAAGAGCATTTTGGTAAGGGCGCGGGCAAACTCATCACCCTGCTTTATTTCTTTGCTATCTACCCGATCCTCTTGGTTTACAGCGTGGCGATTACCAACACGGTGCTGTCCTTCCTTACCCACCAAATGCATATTGCCGTAGGCACTGATCTGGTCACTCGCGGCATTTTTGCGCTGTGTTTGATTTTAGGACTGATGTCTATCGTACGTTTGGGTGGTGATTTCATTGTTAAAGCCATGAGTATCTTGGTCTACCCTTTTGTGATTGCTCTAATGGTTTTAGCGGTTTATCTGATACCTAACTGGAACAGCTCCGTACTTGATCACGCAGGTAGCTTAGGCGATGCACTGAGCAGCAGCTCTTTTTACAAAACCCTGTGGCTAGCGATTCCGGTGATGGTGTTCTCGTTTAACCATTCACCCATTATTTCTTCTTTTGCTGTAAGCCAAAAAAAGCTACATCCGGGCAAAGAAGACCAAGTAGCTTCTAAAATCCTACTCCGCAGCCACATCATGATGGTGTTGTCGGTGATGTTCTTTGTATTTAGCTGTGTATTTAGCTTGGCTCCTGCCGATTTGATTGCTGCTAAAGCACAAAATATTTCGATCTTGTCCTACCTTGCTAACCACTTCGATAACCCAGTTATTGCGTGGATGGCTCCAATCATTGCCTTTATCGCCATTACTAAATCCTACCTTGGCCACTATCTTGGTGCAAAAGAAGGTCTGCATGGCTTGGTGATCAAGCAATTGCGTGAAAAAGGTAAAACCATTTCAACACCTAAGCTTGAGCGTTACACCGCGATCTTTATGCTAATTACCACTTGGTTGGTCGCTACCATCAACCCAAACATCTTGGGAATGATTGAAACCCTCGGTGGCCCAGTGATTGCGGTACTACTATTTCTGATGCCGATGTATGCCATCCATAAAGTACCTGCCATGCGTAAGTACTCCGGTGTTGCCAGCAATGTGTTTGTTGTGCTGATTGGCCTGATTGCCATCTCTGCGATCTTCTTTAGCCTCTTTGCCTAAACATCCTCTGCTTTATACACAGCCTGCTTTTCAATAGATGGCAGGCTGTTTTTACAAGGAAATAGCCATGTTCAGCACTTTAGATATCTACAAAATTGGTATTGGCCCATCTAGCTCACACACCATTGGCCCCATGAAAGCTGGCCATCAGTTTTTAGCCACATTAAAAGAAACAGGTCAATTTGGTGCAGTTAATAAAGTGATCGTTGACTGCTATGGCTCCCTCTCTTTAACCGGCAAGGGCCACTGCACGGATCAAGCCATTATTCTAGGCTTATCCGGCAACTTGCCTGAAACCGTTGATTTAGAGAGCGTAGCGGGCATCGTACAAGACGTAGAGCAAAGCGGCACAATCTGCTTAGGCCGCACCCAACAACGTGTTGCTTTTAAGCTTGAGTTTCAAAATAGCAATCTAGCCCTGCACGAAAACGGCATGACCATACGTGCTTTTATTGGTGAAACCTGCTGCCTTAGCAAAACCTATTACTCGATTGGCGGCGGTTTTATCGTTGATGAAGAACACTTTAATGTGGGCAGTTGTAATGATCAGCCCGTGCCTTATCACTTTTTAAGTGCAGATGATTTGCTAGAAATGTGCGAAGAAAGCGGCTTATCCATTTCAGCCCTCGTGCTCGAAAACGAAAAAGCCTTCCACGACCAGCAAGATATTCATAGCCATTTCGCTAAAGTCTGGAAAGTCATGCAAAGTAGTATCGAGCGTGGCATGAAAACGGAAGGCAACCTGCCAGGCCCCATGCGTATTCCACGCCGTGCCCCTGCCCTGCACCATTTATTGACTAGCTCGCTCGATATCGCTAATGATCCGCTCAATGTGATGGATTGGGTGAATATGTATGCAATGGCGATGTCAGAAGAAAACGCCGCAGGTGGGCGGGTCATTACCGCCCCAACTAATGGTGCTTGCGGCATCGTTCCGGCCGTGATGTCTTACTACAATCACTTTATTCAACCGCTTACTGACGATAGCGCTCTACGCTTTTTCCTTGCGTCTGGAGCCATTGGCTGCCTATATAAGCTCAACGCCTCTATATCAGGCGCTGAAGTGGGTTGTCAGGGCGAAGTAGGCGTAGCCTGTTCTATGGCAGCAGCGGGGCTGGCAGAGCTAATGGGCGGCAGTCCTGCGCAAGTCTGTATGGCTGCCGAAATTGCGATGGAACACAATCTGGGCCTCACATGTGACCCTGTAGGTGGCCAAGTGCAAATTCCTTGTATTGAACGCAACGCAATTGGCGCAGTAAAAGCCATCAATGCCGCCAGAATGGCCATGCACCGCAGCAGCACACCCAAGGTATCTTTAGATAAAGTCATTGCCGCTATGTACGCCACAGGTAAAGACATGGATGCTAAATACCGTGAAACCTCATGCGGCGGACTCGCCTTGCTCATCACAGCTCCTGCTGTAAAAACCATCGTATTTAAAGATAAAGCCCCTGCGTAATTGGGTTAATTACCCCATAAAAAAGCCCCGCTAGTTATTTAGCGGGGCTTTTTTATGGGCAGTCGATTTATAACAAAATCGATAAGCACTCACTGAGTTGATTACTCAACTTTTGCTTTAGCGCGCAATTCTTCAACCATTTTTTGCACACGTTGGCCTTGCAACTCACGCATCAGTTCTGGTTTAACTTCTTCAAATGAAGGCCCTTTAGCTTCACGTTGATCATCTAATTTGATGATGTGATAACCAAATTGAGTCTTCACTGGATCAGAAATCTTACCCTTAGGCAATTTAGCCAACGCTTCACCAAATTCTTTCACGTAGTTAGCCGGTGTAGACCAACCTAAATCACCACCATTTACTGCGCTACCCTTATCTGAAGATTTTGCCTTAGCAAGATCTTCAAACTTCTTGCCTTTTTTCAGATCAGCCAAAACAGCCTTCGCTTCTTCTTCGGTTTTAACCAGAATATGACGTGCCTTATATTCCTTGCCGCTGAAGTTGACTTTAATTTTGTCGTATTCTTTCTTCAGGTCTGCATCGCTTACTGGGTTTGCTTTTGCGTAATCATTCACATAAGCGCCAACCAGAATTTGTTGCTTGGCCATATCAAGACGTTGCTGTACTTCTGGGGTTTTTTCCACGCCTTTCTTTTGCGCTTCTTGAAACAATACTTCGTTGCGGATCAATTCTTCCTTGATACGTGCACGCAGTTCTGGGCTATCTTTCTGACCACGTTCTGCCACTTGCTTTAGAAAGAAATCAACCTTGCTATCAGGAATAGCAACGCCATTAACGGTTGCTACATTAGCAGCAGTTGCTGCAAATGAAGCGGATAAAAAGCAAGCAGTTAAAGCAAGAGCAATACGGTTCGGTTGGCGCATGTGTTCAGTCCTTTGTTCTCAAGTCAGTAAAGCTTCGATAGATTTCACAATTCATCCGGCGTCAGTGTTTTTTTAATACTGAGCGCATGGATTGGATGTGGGATTAAATCTGCAAATAAAGCCATCACCATTCGATGGCGCGCCAAAGTATTTTTACCCGCAAACGCAGATGAGACAATAGTTAAATCAAAATGCCCACCACCTGCCACGCTTCCTGCGTGCCCAGCATGTGCTGCACTATCATCGTAAACATCCACGTATTCCGGCTTCAATACAGCAAGGCGTAAGTGTATTTCTTCGCTAATCATTTGGCTAGGGTAAAACATGTAGAAAGGGCTTTGCAATGATACTTGCATAAACCCCTGCTTTTACATAAGGATCATTGTCAGCCCATGCCTGTGCAGCTTGCAGTGTATCGAACTCAGCCACAATCAAGCTCCCCGTAAAACCAGCAGGGCCAGGGTCAACGGCATCAATGGCAGGAAAAGGCCCCGCCAACACTAAACGACCTGCATCTTTTAGCACTTCTAACCTTGCCAAATGCGCCGGACGGCTTTGCGAGCGCGCTGCAGCTGTATCTGGATACATTTCAGCAATCATGGCGTAAAGCATTAGGACTCTTCCTTTTTTGTTGCTACATCATCAGTAAGATACCGTGAAAGCACAAAGGCTTGCAGTAGTACAAATACCAGTGTCAGCGCCAATGTACCAAACATTTTAAATTTCACCCATAAATCTTCAGGGAAATTAAAGGCAACAAAGAGATTAAGTATGCCCATACTCACAAAAAACAAGACCCATGCCAAATTAACCCGATCCCAAAGTTTGTCAGGCAGCGTCATTTGCTGACCCATTAATTTTTGCATCAGGTTTTTTCCGCGTAGATAGCGGGAGCCACACAAAATAACGGCAAATACCCAATATAAAACGGTGGGTTTCCACAAAATAAACATTTTGTTATGCAATAGCAGTGTTGCCCCCCCCAAAACGGTAATCAAGCCAAAGCTTAGCCATAACATGGCGTCAACATGGCGGTGCTTAAACCAAGACCATGCCACTTGCGCTGTAGTGGTAGCAATAGCCACCCCTGTTGCAGCGTAAATGCTTTTGGTAATTGAGTAGGTTACAAAAAATAGGATAACGGAGAAGAGATCAAAAAGGGCTTTCATCAGCATCGTCGCAATATAGATGCCGCATTATGCTGACCCATTTTTACGAAAACAAGTAAATGAAGACAAAAAAAAGCGCCGCGACAGTGCGCGGCGCAAAATTACCACTGGAGATACACGAAGCATCAGCTCGCGTGACAGCCATTCTGGCGCAAAAGTGTATTTAGTGTATTGATATGGATCAATCGCCACATAGGCACTGCCTATTAAAAATAGACGTAAAATAGCAGTTAATTTTTTTAACTTAATACAAGGGAGATAAATCGAGATAAAACGATAGTGAAATATTACATCACTAAAAAGGGGAGGTGGCGAGCCTAACCCTCGGCACTAGCATCAAAAGCTGTGGCTGCTTCCTTCCGGACCTGACCAAGTTAACCTTCTAGCTATGCGAGGAGACCCGCCGTCGAACATTGGGGCGCACTATAGCACAGCAAAACAAAAATGCCAAGTCAAGCCCGCTAAAAAGCTACTCTGTGCGATCACCCATCATCGGCTGCAAAAATAAAGCTCGCTGTTCTGCTCTGCCTAAATGCTTAGCTTGCACGTAATAGAGCTTAGCTAAGGCAGCCTCAGGCGTCATATCTGCACCATCGAGCACCCCCATCGCGGCCAAACTACCGCTTACGGCATAGCGACCCATTTTTACCCGCCCTGTTAAGCAAGGCGTACAATTCACGACCAAGTTTTTCTCTGCCAAAGTGGATAAAGCCGCCATTAAAGCGGGCTGGCTACCTGCATTCCCCGCACCAAAGGTTTCTAACACCACCCCATCCACACCCTGCAAAGAGGATGCCAGCCATTCTGCACTAAAGCCTGGGGCAAGTTTGGCGGCAACCACTTTTGCCGTATCCGCAACACACTGCAGGCGAAATGCTCCATTTGCAGGCGGCAAGCTGGCTGCCATACCTAACATCTGCCAACGCCCTTCTGACCACTCCCCCAGCACAGGATAATTGGGAGATGCAAATGCAACCATGCCATCACAGTCGATTTTCCTGACTCGATTGCCGCGCAGGCACAAGCCAGCAAAGACTACAGCAACCTCGCAAAAATCAGGCATAGCCGCCAAGGCCAATGCAGCCGCAACGTGTTCTAGCGCATCTGTGCCCAGCTCACACCAAGGAATCTGCGACCCTGTCACCACCACGGGCTTACCTAGGTTTTCTAAGCTATACGACAAAGCGGCCGAGGTATACGCCATGGTATCGGTGCCATGCAACACCACAAAACCATCGTATTGATCATAATCAGCGGCAATGTCAGCAGCAATGCGATTCCATAGCGCAGGGGTCATTTCGCTAGAATCTAGCAAAGGCGCGTACTCCAGCACCGACAAACCAGAATAGCGTTCTTGTAGTTGATTCTGTAAGTAATTAGGCCCTGGTGCATAACCTCCTTCGCTCGGCAGCATGCCAATTGTGCCACCTGTGTAAATAACGCGAATTTTCCGCATAAGTGTGTCCCTGTGTTAAGTGTTAGAATCAAACTTTAGTGAAACAAAACCGGACTCATTACGATGTCAATCGTCGATAATAAAAAGGCCTTTCACGACTTCTTTATTGAAGAACGTTTTGAAGCAGGCCTTATGCTAGAAGGTTGGGAAGTTAAAGCAATTCGTGCAGGGCGCGTACAGCTCAAAGAATCCTATGTAGTTTATCTACGTGGTGATTTTTGGCTAATGGGAGCGCATATCTCCCCGCTCACTAGCGCATCGAGCCACGTTTTAGCTGAACCGACACGCTTACGTAAACTCTTACTTAATCAACGTGAAATCGAAAAACTATCGATTAAAGTTGAGCGCGCGGGTTACACCGTTGCTGCGCTCAATATGCATTTTAAGAATGGCTTTATTAAGCTGGATATTGGTTTAGCCAAGGGTAAAAAGCAGCACGATAAACGTAACACAGAGAAGGACCGCGAATGGGTGCGCGAAAAAGCGCAAATTGTTCGTGCCAATAACAAGTACTCCTGAGCCACCAACGTGGCCATATCGGAAAAAAAGGGCAGCCGTAGCGCTGCCCTTTTCCATGCTTATGGCTTTTTCAGCGTTTGCACGCGCATCATCCAATCCCGCAATGCAAGCTTTGCCCGCTCAATTTTCACCTCTTTTTGCAAAAACTGAGAAGGCTATGTCTAGAATGTCAAACCATTAGCCACGTGAATCACCTGAACTAAAGGCGCGCTACTCCTTACCAACTTGCTCGCCGATCTGACCTTCATTGCCCATTAAAAGATCTCTGATGTTTTTTTGATGCCGCCAGATCAGTAGTATTGAAATCACAACAACCGCAGCAAACTGTGCTGTAGATACCAACCAAATCCACGCCAAAACTGGGGCCAATAAAGCGGCCAATAGCGCGGCCAAGGAAGAGATTTTTAATCCTTTAGCCACAACCAGCCAAACCAGCAAAGTTACCAAACCAAGACGCCAATCCAACGCCAACAAAATACCTGCAGCCGTAGCCACACCCTTGCCACCTTTAAAGCTAAAAAACACCGGCCACATATGCCCAACCGTGACGGCGATAGCAGCCCAAGCCACCACTTCTGGGCCCAACCCCACACGCGTTGCCAACGATTGCGCCAAGGCAATCGCCAGCCAGCCCTTTAAGGCATCCCCCAACAAAGTGAGTGCAGCAGCCTTTTTATTGCCACTTCTCAGCACATTTGTGGCCCCTGGGTTTCCTGAGCCATAACTGCGCGGATCGGCCAATCCACTGGCTTTAGAGACAATTACGGCAAAAGAAAGGGACCCAATTAGATAACTTACTAAAATTAGAATTAACGGTGTCATACCTAAATCCACTACAATCGTAAGCTTCCGATTTTAAGCTAAATGACCGCTGCTGGGTTAAACCCAATCAAGTCACCCCATCATGGACATCATTTATCTACACACCGTGCGTGCAAGCACCCTTATTGGCTGGTATGACTGGGAGCGCGTTTCGCCCCAGGTTGTTGAGCTCGATTTGGAAATTGGCATCCCTTCTGCAAGAGCCTGTGTATCCGACGATCTTGTCGACACCATTGATTACGATGCCGTGGTTAAACACATCCGCACAATACTCGAAGAGCGCCATTTTTTGCTGCTTGAAGCTTTAGCCGAGCATATTGCCCAGCTTATTCTTCAAGACTTTGGCGCGCCTTGGGCTAAGGTCTCTGTCACCAAGCTGGGCATCTTGCATGAAGTAGGCAGAGTTGGCGTCACCATAGAGCGCGGCCACCGCGGCTAAAACGCCATCATCTACACGACATTAATTTACACTCTGCCCCTAAGAAAAAAAACACCTTAGGGGCACTTCCTGCTGGACCAAAAATTGAGAGCAGCATTAAACGCACTTTCTACCTTTGGGCGTCACCAGCAGCAGCTTCCTGTAACATTTTCGCAAAACCAAACCGCGATAAGAATAATGACGACGGAACAACATCAAGTACATCTCAAACAAGTTATCAAACAGCGCCCCAGACTCTTGCAATATTTTTAAAACTTGCCCAATACTGCGGCCCTTAATCAAGTCATTTTGCATTTTTTTTGCAAAAGACTTGAACTTGTTTGCCTCCACCCTCACTAATAGCAATGAATCTTTCACTGAAGGACTTGGCATGAGCCAATTTAGTCGTACTTTTATGGTTACCCTACTCACTGCGTCTTTATTTGCTAGCGGCATTGCCGAAGCAAAACGAGTAGGCGGTAGCCGCTCCAGTGGCATGCAGCGTAGTCAAACCACACGTCCGGCTGCGCCTCCTCCGCAACGTAATGTCGCTCCAGCACAACAGCCAGCGGCCCCACAACCGCAGCGTAGCGGCATGGGATCGATTCTTGGTGGCGTTGCTGCGGGTGCATTGGGTGGCTACCTACTGGGTAACTTATTAAACTCTAATCACGCATCAGGCACGTCTGAATCATCTGGCGGCGGCTTCCCTTGGGGCCTGCTACTGCTACTAGGTGCTGGTGGCTATTTTGCGATGCGTATGATGCGTAAACGTAAAGAAGCAGCCAGCCCAGCCTTTGCTGGCATGGCAAACTCAATGCCACAACAAGACAACAACCCTGCGCAAGATCGTGTTTTTCGCATGGGTGATCAAGCAGCGAGTACAGCACCAGTTTCTACAGCGATCACGCGCTTGCCTGATGGCACCGAAACAGCCGCATTTTTGCGCCAAGCACGTGGTAGCTTTATGCATATGCAAACCTTGCACTCTCCTGAGCAAGTTAATGAAATGCGCAAATACCTCACGCCTGAGCTATTTAATGAGCTAAGCAAAGATATCAGCGGCAATGAAGAGCCGGCAGAATTCCCAGAACTCAATGCCGAACTGGTTGATTGTGCTACCGAAGATGGACGCATGATTTCTAGCGTACGTTTTTACGGCAAGGTCAGCGAATCATTACATGCAGCACCTGAGGCATTCCAAGAGATTTGGCACTTTGTACGTCCAATCAACGGCGATCCACGCTGGATGGTGGCGGGGATTCAACAGCTATAAGTTGCCTATTCATTAGCACCTTACAAAGACCGACTCACCGTCGGTCTTTGTTTTGCTAGAAGATAAAGCTTAAACAGACCGTTGATTTTTCACTTACACTGAGAATAATGAAAATACTGTTGGCATACCAACCATGCAAATAAGCCAAATAATTAAGCTCTTTATTGTTTTTGCAGCATTAATTGCCCTGAGTGGCTGCGACAAAGTCATGGAAGTCGTAAATAAACAGCAGGCGAACGGCAAGGCAATAGGTGCCGCTTGCCGCCATAGCGGGCGAGCACTGGAAGATTGCTATCGCCGCAATATAAGAGTACCCAAAGCAGATATTTTTGCTGGCTGGAAAGATATGAATGAGTATATGCAACAAAAAAAAATAGACATTATTTCTCCGCCCGAGGATCCAGCCATTCCGGCTGCGACTGCTGGCGCAAAAAAACCAGAAAAGCTTGATGCATCCGAAGAAAAACCCGCAGAAGCCGATAAAGCAGAACACTGATGAGCACCCATTTAACGCTTCGCCAATTATTAGCATCAGTCCCCTTATTTACGGACTTAGACGACGATATTTTAGCGGCAATTGAAAAAATTTCTAATCGCCGCACCCTTAACAAAGGGGCATTACTCTTTGCTGAAGGCGATATTGCTGAATCGATGTATGTACTTATTGAAGGACGATTACGCTGCTTTTCTAGTGCAGATACAGGAAAAGAATTTGTTTTTTATGTAGCACAAGCAGGCAGCAGTTTTGGCGAGATGGCTCTGGTTGACGAAGAGCCGCGTGCACTTTCGATTGATGCCGCCGAAGATTGCCAATTGCTCAGTATTAGCAAAAATGCATTTCTTGATTTACTGGAAAAAACACCATTACTGAACAAAAATTTATTACGAAACATGATACGCACCAATCGTTACCTAGCCGGAATGGTGAAGTCGTTAGCATTAAAGGATGTATATGGCCGTATGCGCCTTTTACTGGAAGGTTTAGCTATAGAAGTAAACGGCCACCGCTATATTGAAGAAGCCCTTTCTCAACAAGCCATCGCAGACCGCGTTGGCTCATCCAGAGAGATGATTGCAAAACTAATGCGTGAACTGGTGTTTGGCAACTACATTCGCATTAAAAACCGCCGAATTGCACTGCTACAAAAACTACCTGAACATTTCTAACACCTAATACTTTTGCCAGAAATAGGCATAGCGCCAGGAGATATAATCGTCATGGACCATCATTTACTTAAAAATTTTCTATCGCAAACCGCTATTTTTCAAGACTTTGCTGATGAAGACTTAGACATCGTTTTAAATGCCGCCGTAAAACGCCACCTACCTAAAGGCACCTTTCTCTTTCGTGAAGGCGATCCTGGCGAAGCCATGTACATCCTTTTAGAAGGCCGCACACGCTCGTTTACCAGCGACAATCAAGGCAAAGAATTTGTCTTTATGATTGGTGAAGCAGGCGATGTATTTGGCGAAGTATCGCTAATCGACGACGAGCCACGCTCATGGTCTACCCAAACGGAAGACGACTCATCATTCTTGATGTTCTCTAAACAAGATTTTCGTGAAGCGCTGGGTGCTTTGCCAAATGCGAAAGACCAACTAATCATGAATTTGGCTCGAATGGTACGCCGCCTCTCGCTGACCATGAAAAACTTAGCCTTGCTAGATGTTTATGGCCGTGTTCGCGCGCTATTTGAAGGTATGCTCACCGAAGCCGATGGCCAAGAAATGATTTCTGAACCACTTACCCAGCAAGCAATTGCGGATCGAGTTGGCTCATCGCGCGAAATGATCGCCCGTATTCTGAAAGAACTGGTATTTGGCGGCTATATCCGCCTAGAAAATAAGCGAATTATCTTGTTGCAAAAACTGCCAGAACGCTTCTAAAAGCCATCTAAGCGGGGTTACATACCTCACTTTTACGCATAAGGGCGGCTCACCCTTGCCAGCAAACCATTGCTGACAAGGGTGAGCCGCCCTTATTTTTGCACCCTACTGTTCATGTCCTTGACATTACTTTTGCCGATCTATTTAATAACTAACCAGTTAGTTATTAAATAGATCATACCTCAATGCAGATTAATCCACTCCCTCGCCAAAGACGTAAAGAAGCACGACCCGCTGAAATCATAGAAGCGGCACTGCTGCTATTTCATCAAAAAGGCTATTCCGCTACCAAACTTGATGACATTGCCCACTTTGCGGGCGTCACCAAGGGCACGGTTTATCTGTATTTTTCTAGCAAAGAAGCACTGTTTAAGGCCGCCATCCTCGAAACAATTCAACCTAATCTTGATCGAATTGAAGAAACCGCTATGAACAGCCAAGCCTCTGCCACGCAACGCTTAAAGACCGCGATGAGTAGTTGGGCCAGCTCAATGAATGAATGCAAAGGTAGCATCACCAAACTGATGATAGCGGAAGCAGGTAATTTTCCTGAACTCAGCGATTTTTATATTGAAACAGTGGTTAAACGCTCACGCCAACTGCTCATTCACCTCATTCAGGCGGGGATAGACAGCGGTGAATTTCGTCCAATTGACGCACATATGCTCGCCATAACCCTATTTTCCCCTATTTTGATGACAAGTATTTGGCGGCATACCTATGCCAATCTCGACCCCATTACTTACGATTTAAATCAATTATCCGACTTTCACCTTGATATTGTATTCAACGGCATCGCCCTTTCGAAGCAGTCATGAGCACGGCCCACACAGCGGACAAAATAATGAGCACAAAACCAGCCTCCCCTGCACGCAATATTTTGCTACTTATCTTACTGATTATATTATGTTTTTTGAGCTATCGCTGGTGGTGGGGAAAACACCATGTAAGTAGTGATAACGCTCAACTAGAAGGGCATATTGTGCCCATTGCCGCGCGTGTTAGCGGCTACGTAAAAGCGGTGCCGGTAAGCGATAACCAAAAAATGGCACACAAATCTTTACTGATTGAGCTCGACCCGCGCGATTATCAAGTCAAAGTGGCGCAAGCTGAAGCAGACTATCGTCAGACCCTCTCCGCCGCTGGCCACGATAAGCAGCCAGGCGAAGCACTGGCACGGATCGCCGCCGCAGAAGCCAATGCCGCCGCAGCCAACTCACAATCGCAAACGGCTGAAGCACAAATTACTGAAGCACGCGCCAATGCAGCTAAAGCACGCAAAGACTTGGCACGTAGCAAGGAGCTAGCGGCACAAAAAATGTTGAGCCAATCGGCATTAGAAAGCGCAGACACCCTACTCAAAGCTGCCAAAGCTAGAATCGCCGCACTGGAAGCGGCCTTACGTACGTCCAAAGAAAGTGCCAATGCAGCTGGCCAGCAAATCGCCGTTTCATCGGCAGGGCTAAAATCTGCACAAGCCAAGGCGCTAGCCGCAGAAGCCACTCTGCAATTTGCCCGCAATCAACTGATCGACACCCAAGTCTATTCCCCTGCTACTGGCATAGTCAGCAAAAAAGCAGTAGAGCCAGGGCAAATGATTCAAGCCGGGCAAACGCTCATGTATTTAGTGCCAACTGATAAATTTTGGGTGATTGCCAATTTAAAAGAAACTGAATTAAAACAAATAAAGCTAGGCCAAGAAGTAGACATTGAAGTAGATGCCTTTCCTGATTTAAAACTAAAAGGCAAAGTGGATTCATTTAGCCCAGCCACAGGCGCACGCTTTACCCTATTACCTGCTGATAATTCAACCGGCAATTTCACTAAAGTAGTGCAGCGCGTGCCAGTTAAAATTGTTTTAGATGACTTACCAAAAGGCTCCTCATTGCGCCCTGGCTTATCCGTAAATGTCACAATTTATACGCCATAAGAACTATCTCAGTCCAAATTAAAACGTTTAAGGATTCTGCGGCATGCCGCATTCATAAGGCTAAATAGAATGAAATCAAGGGCGATATGAAAGATATTTTGCCGGGATTATCCCGCTCGGATACCCCAGAAAAAATTTATGCTAATCGCTATATTATTGCGATTACGGTGACGCTCGCCTGCGTATTGGAGCTATTAGACACCAGCATTGTTAATGTTGCCGTCCCCCATATGATGGGAACCCTTGGTGCAACCTTAGATGAAATTACCTGGGTATCCATTGGATATGTCGTTGCCAATGTGATTGTTTTACCTATTTCTGGCTTTCTATCGCAATTATTTGGCCGCAGAAATTACTTTATTTTATCTATTGCGCTATTTATTTTCTCTTCTTTTGCTTGCGGCAATGCCACCACCCTAGGTAGCCTTGTATTTTGGCGGATTGTGCAAGGCTTAGGCGGTGGTGGGCTGATTGCTACAGCGCAATCCACGCTATTTGAAACCTTCCCCAGCAAGGAAATGGACACGGCCATGGCTATCTTTGGCATGGGAATTATGACTGGTCCCATGCTCGGCCCCACCTTACTAACAGTTTAGAAAGTAAAGCGATGTTGATGTGAATTGACGCTATATTTGTAGCCATTTTTCAACTGCATTTTAGGTGAACTCATTTACCTCTAAATGACATTTCTTTCTAAACGCTTAGTAGGTGGCTGGTTAACCGATCAATATTCTTGGCCATGGATTTTTTATATTAATTTGCCACTAGGTGGCATTGCGCTGTTTTTAACCCTGATTTACATGCCTGACTCTAAACATCAGCAAGTAATTAAAAAAATTGATTATATTGGCTTGCTGCTTATGGCCGTCGGTATTGCCGCCTTACAGCTTATGCTAGAACGTGGTGAGCGGTTAGAGTGGTTTACTTCTCCAGAGATTATTAGCTATGCGCTAGTGAGCTTTTTCTCTTTAAGTTTTTTTGTGATTCGCCAATTAGAAATAAAATATCCAATTGTCGACTTAGTTATTTGCAAAGACTTGCAATTTTCCGCAGGGCTAGTAATGACCTTTTTATTGGGCGCATCCCTTTTTTCTACGGTATTTATTTTCCCTGTTTACGTACAAAGCCTAATGGGTTACACCGCTTGGCAAACAGGCCTGATGATTTTACCTTCTGCAGTAGCATCAGGCATGATGATGCCTATTTCCGCGAAGCTAGTCGCAAGGGGTTTATCTGCCCGCATTTTAATTGCAGCTGGTGCCATGCTATTTATGTATGGAATGTGGCTACACTATCATTTCACCACGGATTCGGGCATGAGTGATTTCATATGGCCAATGATTATTCGCGGCATGGGCTTGGGCATGATTTTTATGCCACTGAATACTTTAACTATGGCTAATATATTGCCACAGCAAATTCCTAATGCAGCGGGCCTCTATAATTTAACTCGCCAATTAGGTGGCAGCGTAGGCATTGCGGTTTCCGCCACCTTATTAGCACAATTAGGCGATTCAAAACGGGCGGCACTCAATGAACATGTAATTGCCAATAGCGCGCAAACCATTGAGCGGTTGGCCGGATTAAAAAGTAGATTACTGCTTATAGGCACGCCCGAAACGCTCGCCCCAATCAAAGCCCAAGCACTGCTGGCCCAGCAAATTGCCAAGCAGGCACAGATGCTTTCATTTGCACACCTTTTCTTACTCTTTGGCCTAGCTATGCTCTGTGTAATGCCGCTGCTATTTGTAATGAAAAACCAGCAGATGAGTGCTGGCAGCGATTTATCGCATTAAACAGTGGGTGATGGGCAAGCAAGGTTGCCCCTTCTTGCCCTTCAGTTAAAGCGCTTGCAACTGCTCTTCCGACAAAGCCAATTCAGTATTGCGATTCACGCCAATACCACGCGTAATCACATTGCGTGCAATGCCCTGCGCTTCTTCAAGTGAATGCATCATAAAGGTGCCACACTGGTACTCGTTTAGCTCAGGGATTTGGCTTTGCTCTTTTACCGTTAATACGTCTTCCATCGCTAGCTGCCAAGCGCTGGCAACGCGGGCCTCACTTGGCGCCCCGCATAAGCTCATATAAAACCCAGTACGACAGCCCATAGGCGAGATATCAATAATCTCTACCCCATCACCATTCAAATGATCACGCATATAGCCAGCAAATAAATGTTCTAGCGTATGAATACCGCGCTCAGAAAGAATTTCTTGATTAGGCACACTAAAACGCAAATCAAAGACAGTAATTGTGTCTTTACTTGGGGTCTGCATAGTTTTTGCAACGCGCACGGCAGGCGCCTGCATACGGGTGTGATCAACGGTAAAACTATCTAATAAGGGCATTTCATCATCCTTTCTGATGCTTTTTTGCTGTAACTATCCACTGGGGCACGCGTTATATTAAGGCAGAGTACGGTTGATATCATGACCCGTAAAAGACTTATCTATCCTGAGCATATAACTGAAAACCACAATTTCAGCGCCAGTAAGAATGGCCCAGTACTATGCGCTACGCTCCGCCCTTCGCGTAGCCTGCGCATCAAGGTATAATTGGCTCTTTTGCTCGAAAACACCCATGACTCACAATCTGGATCAAGCCCTAGCCCTCCTGTCTGCTGGAGAGCTGGTCGGCATCCCAACAGAAACTGTTTATGGCCTGGCCGCAGATGCTGCCCAGCCTTTAGCCGTGGCTAAGATCTTTGCCGCAAAAGGCCGCCCCAACGATCATCCAGTTATTGTGCATATTGCAGGAAAAGAACAACTCAGCGATTGGGCTAGCGATATTCCAGCCGCCGCTTGGCAATTATGTGATGCCTTTTGGCCAGGCCCACTCACGCTTATTCTGAAAAAACAAGCCCATGTATCCCATGCCGTAACGGGCGGCCAAGATACAGTTGGCTTACGTGCTCCTGCCCACCCCATTACACATGAACTATTAAAACGCTTTGGTGGCGGCCTTGCTGCGCCTTCAGCAAATCAATTTGGCCATATTAGCCCCACCACTGCCCAACACGTTCGCGATGAATTCCCCCCCGAAATACTTTCTTTAATCTTGGATGGTGGTGCCTGTGATGTGGGCGTTGAATCAACCATTGTAAGCCTAGTTGGCCCCAAGCCCGTACTACTGCGCCCAGGTGGCGTAGCACGCTCAGCCATTGAAGCCATACTTGGCCAAACCATTGAGCACAAAAAAACGACCAGTTCCGCAAATATCCGAGTATCTGGTTTATTGGATTCACACTATGCACCGCACACCACCTTGCTAACGGGGACTCATGCACAAATTGAGGCCGAAGCAATGCGGCGCAGCGGGCAAAAAATAGCCATTGTGCATATTTTTGCGCTTACGCAAAACATCAGTGCACAGAGCGTAGTTATGCCTGATAACGCCAATGATTATGCTCAAGTTATCTATGCCACCTTGCGTGATTTAGACCAGCAAAACTTAGATGCTATCCTGCTGGCGCTCCCTCAGGCAGATCCGGCTTGGCTTGCCGTGCATGATAGACTTGGCCGTGCAGCACATCACAAGTTAAGTGATTAAACGTTTTAATTTGCCAATTTAAAAATCTCCTTCAACTCGTACTGCCCCAATCTGGACTTCATCCTGAGCCTGAGCCTGAGCCTCCATAGGCACGTTCACCTTGCCAATTGCACACAGTTTGACGGCAGCAGCGGCGGCCGTGCCACCCTGCTGACCCATCAAACAATGCGAATAATATTCAGGCGAGCTCACAAAGTTATCCAGGTTCGAGTTATACCCATCACCTCAATGGCAGCCTGCAGGTATTGGGAGCGATGACCGTCAATGCCCATATTGATTGGCATTAAAAATGAGGTTTTTTTATAGTCAATCAGGTGATTGCGCACACAGCCCAAACTCCGGCTCACTGGGCTCAATCAATGTAGCAAATTAACCATCCCCCACCTCCTGCAAAATCATTGGCAACACGGCTAAAGTCACACCGTGATAGAAATCGCCTCCAACCACTTTTATGTTTGGCCCCTCCTCACAAGCGCCCATGCAAGGCAGTCGCATAATGCGTAAATTTGGCTGGCTTAACGCTATGTTTTCTAAGGCTTGAGCCAGTGTTTCACTGCCTCTGGCGGCACAAGATGCACGTCCACTTAAACGACGATTCACACACACGGTAATTGTTTTCATTTTTGGTCACATAGTGAAGCATTTTAGGATTAATATACGCGACTTTCCGGCTTTGCCGTCCTTTGTACTGTCTGTGAGTTTGCAAGGATTTTACCCATGCGTTTTTACTTTCCCATCATCATCATCGATGAAGATTTCCGCACCGAGAACACCAGTGGTTCCGGTATTCGTGAATTAGCGGCAGCCATTGAGGCCGAGGGCAGAGACGTAGTGGGTTACACCAGCTACGGCGATCTAACGTCCTTCGCCCAGCAGCAAAGCCGTGCTTCCGGTTTTATTTTATCGATTGATGATGAAGAATTCGGTGGTGGCTCGCCCGAAGAAACCCACGAAGCGCTCACCAGCCTGCGCAGCTTTGTGGCCGAAATTCGCCGCCGTAATCCTGACATCCCTATTTATATCTATGGTGAGACGCGCACTTCACGCCACATTCCTAACGATGTGTTGCGCGAATTACACGGTTTTATTCATATGCACGAAGACACACCCGAATTCGTCGCCCGCCATATTATCCGCGAAGCAAAAAGCTACCTAGATACACTGGCCCCGCCGTTTTTCCGCGCGCTGACCAATTATGCCCAAGATGGCTCTTATAGCTGGCACTGCCCGGGGCACTCAGGTGGCGTGGCGTTTTTGAAATCGCCGGTTGGGCAAATGTTTCACCAATTCTTTGGCGAAAATATGCTGCGCGCTGACGTATGTAATGCGGTAGAAGAACTCGGCCAATTGTTGGATCACACCGGCCCGATTGCGGCTTCCGAGCGCAACGCCGCGCGTATTTTTAATGCCGACCACTTGTTCTTTGTGACCAACGGCACCTCTACTTCTAACAAAATCGTTTGGCACTCAACGGTGGCTCCAGGTGACGTGGTGGTAGTGGACCGTAACTGTCATAAATCGATTCTGCATTCCATCATGATGATGGGCGCTGTGCCGGTGTTTTTGATGCCCACGCGCAATCATTACGGCATTATTGGCCCGATCCCGAAAAGCGAATTTGAGCCAGAGAACATCCGCAAAAAGATGATGGATAACCCATTTGCGCGTGAAAAGCTGCTGGCCGATCCTAATTTCAAGCCGCGTATTCTGACCATTACCCAGTCTACTTACGATGGCATTATGTATAACGTCGAAGAAATCAAAGGCATGCTCGATGGCGAAATCGACAGCTTGCACTTTGATGAAGCTTGGCTGCCACACGCCGCTTTCCACGAGTTTTACGGTGATTACCACGCCATTGGCGAAGATCGCCCACGCTGCAAAGAATCGATGGTGTTCTCGACCCAATCCACGCATAAGCTGCTGGCAGGCTTAAGCCAAGCCTCGCAAATTCTGATTCAAGACCCAGAAAACCGTAAGCTAGATCGTGATTTATTCAACGAAGCCTACTTAATGCACACTTCCACCAGCCCGCAATACTCCATCATTGCGTCTTGCGATGTGGCAGCGGCCATGATGGAAGCACCGGGCGGCACGGCTTTGGTTGAAGAATCCTTGGTAGAAGCCCTGGATTTCCGCCGCGCCATGCGCAAAGTGGACGAAGAATACGGTGACGAATGGTGGTTTACCGTCTGGGGCCCCGATGATCTGACCGACGAAGGCCTAGATCACCGCGATGCTTGGATGCTGAAATCTGGCGACAATTGGCACGGTTTTGGCGATATCGCCGACGGCTTTAATATGCTCGACCCAATCAAGGCCACTATTCTGACTCCTGGCTTAGATTTGGACGGCAAGTTCTCTGAAACCGGTATTCCAGCCAGCATTATCACCAAGTATCTGGCTGAGCATGGTGTGGTCATCGAGAAGTGTGGCCTGTATTCATTCTTTATTATGTTTACCATCGGCATTACCAAGGGCCGCTGGAACACCCTTGTAGCCGCCTTACAGCAATTCAAAGACGATTACGATAAAAACGCTCCGCTCTGGCGTATTCTGCCGAAATTTATTGCCCAATATCCGCAATACGAGCGGATTGGCCTTAAAGAGCTGTGTCAGCAAATCCATGGTATTTACCGCGCCCACGATGTAGCTCGCCTAACTACGGATATGTACTTATCCAATATGGAGCCGGCTATGAAGCCCGCCAAGGCTTTCGCCAAAATGGCACACAGAGAGATCGACCGCGTAGCCATCGACGAGCTAGAAGGCCGCATTACTGCCGTGATGCTGACTCCATACCCGCCAGGCATTCCGCTATTGATTCCGGGCGAAGTATTTAACAAGACCATCGTTGATTACCTGCGCTTTGCCCGAGACTTCAACAAGCGCTTCCCCGGCTTTGAAACCTATATTCACGGCTTGGTGGCAGACAAGAGTACCGGCGAAACCCGCTACTTTATGGATTGTGTAAGGTTGTAATAAAATGGGGAGTGGGGAGTCGAATGCCCCCTACTCCCCGCCATATTTCTGTACACCATCGCAATCAAAGGCTACAAACAAGGAAAGCGATTTCCTTTCTAATCCCTGAACCTGGGATATTGCGATGCGTTTTCAGCCCTCTGAATTACAAACTCTTCTCTACTTTCTTGCCGCCAGCTTTGTTCTAGGCTGTCTACTCTATTACCGTGTGCGCACCAGCCGCCATCGCTTATTCAATAGCATTTTGCTACTGACTTTTAGCTGTCTTGGCCTTTACTCCAGCACCTTACTAGAAAGCTATCAATTTGCCAGCGCGGCCAAAGCAGTGCATGAAACCTTTATGGTGGTGCTTGGTTTTGCCATCATCCGCTATTGGGGCATGCTGCTTTTCCAACTACTTGCCCCCTTAGTTAGGCTCAATCCGCCACGGATTCTCGAAGACTTGCTCGAAGCCGTTGCCATGATCGCTTGGGTCTTTTATCGCCTGCATTTGGCGGGGCTGCAATTGGGGCAACTGGTTACCACTTCTGCGGTGATCACCGCCGTGCTCGCCTTTGCCATGCAAGACACACTGGGCAATATTCTGGCTGGGCTGGCGCTGCACTTAGACAATTCGATTGAGCAAGGCGATTGGATTAAGCTAGGGGAGCTTACCGGCCGAGTGGTCGATTTATCTTGGCGAGCCACCCGCGTTGAAACGCGCAACGGCGAAACGGTAATGATTCCCAACGGCATGCTGATGAAAGGCCAGTTTCAGCTACTCGGTAAGCGCGTTGATAAGCCACTGGCTTGGCGGCGCTGGGTTTGGTTTGAAGTGGGGCTGGACACCCTGCCCACGCAAGTCATGCTCTTGATCGAAACCGCCATTCGCGAAGCCGCCCCGCCCAATGTGGCGCAAGACCCGCCGCCTTCATGCTTGCTAATGAATGTAGAAAAAGGCAATGCCCGCTATGCCGCACGCTACTGGCTCACCGATATTCTGAATGATGATCCTACCGACTCACAAATCCGCACTCTCATCGACGCTGTGCTACGCCGCAACAGCCTGCGTTTAGCTGCGCCGCAATATAAAATATTCGTCACCCAAGAAAACGAGCGCTACTTTGAAGGCCGCCACAAGCAGCACACCCAAGAGCGCCTCGCCGTCTTGCAAAAATTAGAGCTGCTAGTTTCCTTAAAAGAAGAAGAACTACACACCCTCGCCGACAAACTACGCTTCACGCCCTATGTGGCTGGGGACGTGATGATACGCCAAGGCGAAAAAGTAGAATGGCTGTACATCATCATCAAGGGGGAGGCCGAAGCATGGGTGCAACCCACCCGTGGCGAGCGTAAATTACTCACCACGCTGGGGCCAGGCAGCTTTTTTGGTGAGATGGGACTCATGACCGGTGCAGCCATCAATACCACCGTGGTGGTCAGCAGTAATGTGGAGTGCTATCGCATCGATAAAGAATCCTTCCAGCAAATCCTCCTCTCCCGCCCAGAGCTGGCTGGCGTGTTTTCTGAAGTGCTGGTCAAGCGCCAAGCCGAAGAGCAGGCCCTACTTAATGATGAAAGTAATGTCATCGTCCCCGCCGCCCGCTCAGAAATCCTCGCCAAATTACAGCATTTTATTGGGTTAAATCGCGGGGTATAGGCCAAAGCCATATCAAAAAATCACATCGCGGCCACCTACTTGAAGAAAAGCCGCTAAATTTTATAATTAATATTCATCCCCCGCATAAAAATTAAAATCGCTCTCTGCCATATAGACCTTTGATTTAATAATGAATAATTGAATTAGCCCAATCTTAATTTAGCGACTAAGCATTTTTCATAAAAAAAAATGTAATGAATACTTGTACATACACTGAGGATTGAGTATTATTCGGCCTCTTCTCGCGGAGAGATGGATGAGTGGCTTAAGTCGCACGCCTGGAAAGCGTGTATAGGTTAATAGCCTATCGGGGGTTCGAATCCCCCTCTCTCCGCCACCAATACAAAGCCTTGATTTATCAAGGTTTTTGAAAAAAGACCGACTCACTTGAGCTCGGTCTTTTTTTTCGGGGACAGCCTAGCAGCCTGTCGGACTTAAGCGATCGTAGCGAGGAAAAGGCCGGTTTTAGACAGATTTCGCGGGTTTTTGAGGCGAATAGCTGGCTATTCAACGAGAAAATGCGTGAAATATGGCCAAATCCGGCTTTTCCGTAGTAGATCAGTCTTAAGTCCGACAGGCTACTAGGGATATCTACACCGACTTTTTAATCGCGACCTGTGGGCAAGCAACGGCGACGGGTTTGGCCGAGGTATTGGATCAAGAAATCAGTCACGATCAAGTGACTCGATTTTTATCTGAACGCGAATACACATCGCAAGATTTATGGCTGAAGGTTAAAAAATCCGCCCGCAAGATTGAAAGCCAAGATGTATCGATCCCCGTGGCGTTTGAATGGGTAAAGTCGAATGCGTCACTGGCGAAATCGCCGACGCGCCGCGTCATGCCGCAAAACAACCATGTATTTATGTCGATTTACGCACTGTTCAAGCTAGAAAGCTTAAAGATCAAGCACAAAGCCAACCACGTTGCGCTACGCGCCAAGCTTTTTATCAAAGCAACCCAGCAGGCCTTGGCGGAGCTGAAAAACCTGCGGGCTGCGTAACATCAGTTATTAAAACTTTCTCATCAATCCATGCCCCTACTTCACCGGAATCTTCACCTCACCCGCCGACACCGCCGTCACGCTGTTTTGTGGGCTACCATCAATTAAGCGGTCGGAATACGTAAGGTAGACCAGCGCATTGCGCTTTACATCCACCATGCGCACGACCTGCACTTGTTTAAAAAACAGCGATGCTGATTCAGAAAACACCTCTTCTTTCAATGGCAGCGGTTTTTTAAAGGTGAGTTTACCGATCTGGCGGCAGGCAATAGAGAACTCGGCTTTATCCTCGGCAAGGCCCAGCGAGCCTTTTATGCCGCCAGTTTTAGCCCGCGACATATAACAAGTCACGCCTTCTACCTTTGGATCATCAAAAGCATCAACCTGCACGCGGTGATTGCGGCCGATCAGCTTAAACGCGGTGGTCACCGAGCCTACTTCTTCGGCTAGGCTCACGTTACTGATCATTAAGCTAGCTAAAACCAGCCAACACTTATTCATTAAATGCCTCCATAGATTGCCAAGCCCCGATTGCCGCGCTTTGTTGCGCCGCTTCTAGCACCTGCATAATAAATACGCCTTCTTCTGCTGTAACTGGGTTTTTAGCCAAGCCCAGCGCGGCATCGCGAACCGCAGCGTAGTAATTTGTATATTGCCCCAAGGGCATGACAATCTCTTCACTACTGACCAGATCATTGACGCTGTGGTGCAATAGCCCAGGTACTGGATCTAACCCAAAACCTACGGCTCCTGGCAATAAACCGGCTTTAAGCTGGCTTTCTTGCATATCCAAACCCTGCTTTTCAAAACTCGCCAAGCTACCGTGCAGCATATAACGCGGCGCGCCACCACTCACTAGGCAGCTGGCCGATAATTTCACCCGCATAGTTGGATAGCGTAGCAGCACATGAAAATCATCCACCGCTTGTGCACCGGCTCTGCGCTGCTGTAAATCGGCAAACACCGCTTGTGGCATGCCAAATAGCTGTAACGTTTGATCAATCAGATGCGGGCCAAGATCAAACCAAAGGCCGCTACCTAGCTCGGTATTTTCGCGCCAGCGATCACGCGTTTGGGGGCGATAGCGATCAAACTGGCTATCAAACTGGGCGATTTGCCCAAGGCGGCCACTGGCAATCAGTGCTTTTAAGCCTAAGAAATCAGCGTCCCAGCGGCGATTATGGAAGACCGACAAGATCTTCCCTGAGGCTTGTGCCCGCTGTGCTAGCTCTGAAGCCTGAGCCACGGTCAAGGTGAATGGCTTATCCACCACCACATGCTTGCCGGCATCCAAAGCTTCACAAGCCAAGGGATAATGGCTGGCATTCGGTGTGGCCAACACCACCAAATCAATCTGAGGATCTTTAATCAGCATCAGCGCATCGGGCAACACCCTCGCTGCGGGATAGTGATCTAGCACCCGCTGCGGCTGGCTAGATGCGACCGCACACAAATCTAAACCTAGCGTGGCCGTAATCAGCGGCGCATGAAAAGTCTGCCCCGCATAGCCAAAACCAACCAAACCTACTACTAAATTCTGTTGCATGTTTTTCCCCTTATTTTGCCCACGCAGCCGCCTAAGCCCTATTCGCTGTGGACGAGTAGGATCACCCCACCCTATTCAAACTACACAGCGCATAAAACGGCAAAATTTAAGCCCAAAGAATAGCTTACCTTATGACTAAAAAATAAAAACACAATCTTTCACCATTAAAACAAACGCCCACAGCCGTCACTTCGTAGGCAAAATGGAGGAGTGCCACTTTATATTGGGCGCAGCAAGCAACTGCCGTTATCTTTAGCTGTGTTTTTGCTTTGCTTGGTGGATAGCCTACTTTATGTAATCTGCCCCCTCCTTTACGTATAAGTAAGCGCTCATCGCGATTATTTAATTAGCAGTTAGCAGCCTGTCGAACTTAGACGGTCGAAGCGAAAAATCGCATGGTCGAGACCAGATTTTGCCGGATTTGCAGCGCCAATCACGAGTTATTGGTCAAAAATCTGGTGGAATATAGGCCGATCAGGTGATTTTGCAGCTGACTGATGCTAAGTCCGACAGGCTGCTAGGTTCAGCCCCACAATCACCCATATGGAAACGGCATGATTCGCCTTCACTCGCAGATTACAGAGTTTACATCCGCCGAATGGGATGTACTGGCTGGCACACAACCTTTTGTAAGCCACGCCTATCTAGCCGCGCTAGAACAAACTGCTGCGGTGGGTGAGCGTAGCGGCTGGGCTCCTTGTCATTTAGCCCTGAGGGATGAAGCACAGCGGCTGATTGGTGCAATGCCCTTATATCGAAAAACCCATTCCTATGGTGAATATGTGTTTGATTGGGCTTGGGCCGATGCGTATCAACGCAATGGCTTAGATTATTACCCTAAACTCATCAGCGCCATCCCCTTTACGCCCATTACTGGCCCTAGGCTGCTAGCAAAAGACGATGCCACGCGGCAAATTTTGCTCGCAGCCGCCGTGGCTATTGCGCAAGAAGCCGGCGACTCATCGTTTCATCTATTGTTTCCTGAAGCCAATCAAGCCGCTCTGGCCCAGCAAAGTGGCCTTATCCCGCGCTGCGATGTGCAATTTCATTGGCTACGTGGCGATTGGCGGGATTACGCCGATTTTAGCGATGCACTCACCCGCGATAAGCGCAAAAAACTGCGGCAAGAGCGGCGCAAGGTGAGCGATGCAGGGGTAGAGATCATCCGCAAGCGCGGCAGCGATATCAGTGAGGCAGACTGGCATTTCTTTTACCGCTGCTACAGTAATACCTATCTGGAACACCGCTCCACGCCCTATTTAAGCTTGGCTTTTTTCTTACAAATAGCCAGCAGCATGCCGCAAGCGTGCTTACTGGTATTGGCCTACCAAGCAGGCCAGCCCATTGCAGCAGCGCTAAATATTATTGGCCCAGATCGGCTCTATGGGCGTTATTGGGGCGCGGCATGGGGGCCAGCGGGATTTGTAGCCAATCTACATTTTGAGCTGTGCTTTTACCAAGGGATTGAGTTTGCTTTAGAGGCGGGTTTAGATGCTTTTGAAGGAGGCGCACAGGGCGCGCATAAACTGGCCCGTGGCTTTGCGCCGGTTAGCACCCAATCGGCACACTGGCTGGCCCACGCAGGCTTTGCTGATGCCATTGATCAGCACTTAGCCAAAGAGCGACAGGCCGTAAGCCAATGGCAGAGCGAGCTAGAGCAGCACAAGCCATTTAAGCGTTGAACATTCATTGCTAGCAGCCTGTCGGACTTAAGCGATCGTAGCGAGGAAAAGACCGGTTTGAGACAGATTTCGCGGGTTTTTGAGGCGAATAGCTGGCTATTCAACGAGAAAATGCGTGAAATATGGCCAAATCCAGCTTTTCCGGAGTAGATCAGTCTTAAGTCCGACAGGCTGCTAGCGCATCCCAAATGCGCCGAGACCGCCTTATGGCGGAGCAAAGTCATCGACGATAAGTTGCCCTGATCAGCAGCTTCGCTCAGTAATACTTAACTCCGAATAAAAGACGCCCCCCTTACTTAGCCAGGCCTAAATTGCTGATGGCAACGGATGCAGGCGTTTTCTACAGCCTTGTAAGATGCACGAATACCCTCAACTTGCCCAGATTGAGCGGCAGCCTCTAAAGCCGCGCTTTGCTGCTGCATATTTTCTGCTGCAGCATGAAAATCCTTAGCATCTGCTTGCTGCTTGCTTGTGGATTGCTGAGTAATAGAGAATTCAGCGAAGTAAGCCCAAGGCTGTTGCGACTTTTGCTTAAGCTTAATCGCCTCTTTAAGTAATTCATCTTGCTTGTAAGGCTTATCGCCATTCAACATAGTATGCATCGCTTCGCGCGATTTAAGCATTTCTTTGAACGTGGCTTTGCGTAAAGAAACAGGGGAGTTTGGATCGGTGCGCTGGCAGGCAGTGAGTGCCAATAGGCATAATAAAATCAAAGTAAATCGCTGCATATCCAACCAATAGCAAAAGGGGAGCATCTTACTCCCCTTTTTATCCGCCAATAAATACGCCGGATTAATCCGTAATCGTTAAATCTAAGCTCCCCACTTTAACTAAAATCGTTTTCGATTTTTCAATTGCTTTTTGCGGCGCTACATTACCCTCTAAGCGGGTTATTTTTCTGAACTCCACTTTCAAACCTCCCGCGGTCAACTCGACCACAGTAAATCCCTGTGCATCGGTATCAGCGTATTTAATCCAAGGATTATTCGCCGCCGATGCCGTGCCTGCCGCCTGATTGGCAAATGGATTCAGGCGCTTAATCACTTCTACTGAAGGTACGCTTACAGCAGCAATCTTCAGTGCGTCAGCTAACTACCCCGCCACCATGCCATACAGCGTTTGCGCAGCGACTGATTTTTTGGCCACTGCCAGCGCAGCAATCTGCCCACCAATTAACTCGCCCATTTGCCCAGCCAGCGATTCATTAAAGGTATTGATCGCACGCTAGATAAACCGGCTGTTGGCGTTACCGCTGCCGCTGGTAATAGGCCTTTAGCGATTGCCCCGCCTACTACCACCTTAATCGCTGCGGCATTGCTCAGGTCTGTAACCCCGGCTTGAATGACGATCATGGCAAAGCGCTCGTGCACCGTTTGCGTGAGGGGGTTAAATCTAGACAATAGAATCAAATACTTAGAATTAAGTCACATTGAAGGGCATCACCACAAATCGCAACAGATGCTCACTCTGCCCCGCAAAAACCCCGCAGAAGAAATAATTAAACAAAGTAGTTAAGACATCTATTTTTATATCAAATTCAGAAAAAAACTTACACCATACACTAAGAAATCAATCTCCAATCTGACTAAAAAGCAAAAAATGGTGAGAATCCCCGCCCAATCGGGTGTAGTATATTGGCATAAAACACTTCAGACTGCGGCCCGCAAGATCTTTCAAGGGGGCTTAGCGTTCTTATACACCCAAGGTGGTGGTTTTTCTGCCGTTTTAGGGTGCCTACATCTTGTTAGCCCCTTCCATCCACCAACCGCAGGAGATAATCATGGCATTTGATGAAGCAACAAAGATCGCCGTCTGGAACAAAGGGAAAATTGCCGGAACCAATGATCCCAAGGTGTACCGGAAGGATGAATGTGACGCATGGATGCAGTACTCAAAGTATGGCGACAGGAACTCGACATATGGATGGGAAGTTGACCACATAACGTCGCAAGACCACGGCGGCACTGATGCAATGAGCAACCTACGTCCACTTCAATGGGAGAACAACGCATCAAAGGGTGCCGGTCGCTTGAAATGCACCGTCACTGCTAAAGGTGAAAAGAACGGCCCCGTCTAAGTTCGGGTGCTCAACCAACGATGCCGCCGCATTCACTCTGCTTGCGTAAATCACCTGCATGTCTGGCGGCATCGCCTTTAGCATCTCCCACAAAAGGTTTGCCACGTTTGGAACTTGAATGTTTATCAGCATTTTCTTTCTCCTCTTCCAAAACCCGGCTAACCCGGCAGTCGAGGGGAGCTTCGCGATAATGCCGCTTGCCCCCTCACTTCTACGTTAGAGATAAAGGAGATCAATTATGAGCAAAGAAGAGGAAAAGAAAAAAAAGCCGACAGCAAAGTCACGATCTGCAAAGGTAACTACAACTAAAAAAGCTGTTAAGCCACCAGCATCAAGAACAGCAGTAAAGACTATCGCAAGAAAATCAGTCATTCAGGCCCCAACAAAACCAAAGGCCATACTATATAGAGCGCCCTCTGGATATGAGCAAACCGCAACAGGCCAAATATTGGTTCCTGAAGCCAAAAAACCCGTACCAACCGGTAAAATAAAAAATGGAATAGAAAAAGCTCAAGAAGCCATTAAAGGAATGATTGATGGGTTTTCAAAAACCCTTACTGAAGAGTACTCAATAAAAGAAATAGAATTTTCTGTAAGTTTCAGTGCAGATGGAAAATTCCTTGGCTTTGGTGTTGGTGGAGAGACCTCTATCACAGTGAAAATAGCCCCAACATAATCCTCTAACAACTCGTTCAAGGGTCGACGGCTTACAGTCGCGCCCTTAACTCCAACGTTGGACGTCACCATTCATGCAGCTTCACATTTCGGAGTACGGGAAACGTCATGCTTGATCGAGCAATAGGAATCGCGGGGTTATCTCTTGCATTTCTCTTCGGCGTACTGCAGTACTACTTGCCACAGTTGCCGTTCTGGGCGTCTGCTGGCGGCATTGGTGTCGGTGTGTTTCTCCTAGGCGTATCGCTCGGGCATTTATGGGTGAATCGAGAATCACAATCCCAAAAGCCGAAAGTGGCAGACCACGCGCTACTTCGTCTCCACCTCTACGCTGATCACCGAGTACCGGATGCTCTAACGGCAGAAAACGTCTTTCGCTGGTATCACCTCCGCCAATGGACCGTCACAGTGATGCCTGACGGAGTAGAAAAGGCCGCCTTCCCAATGACAACCTTGTTTGTCACCTTCGAGCCTGAAGTTCGAATTTCAACACTCAAAGTGCGGTCGCCGGACATCGTACTTCCGGCGCATGAAGTGAAAGAGTTCAACCAACGCTTCGCAATAATCGTGTTCATGGGCGAGCTAACTGCGGGAACACTTGAGGTATCTGTCCAGCCATGACGCCCAACCCAGCTGTCGAGAGGGACTGCGCAAAAGCGCGCAGCCCCTCACTTTTACGTTAGGCACTATGTGCGAGCCGGAGAATTATTTAACTATGGATGACAAATTACTTAAAAAATATCTTAAATATGCAAATACAGATGAGGCATTAGCCGTTCTCTTTGTGAAGAAAAACCTCACTCAAGCGAAGGGACATTGGATAGATATTGCTGACTGTAACCGTTATGAAATGTCATCAGACAATTTACATTTTCGTTTTGTTGTGGGCGGTCTATATAAAAGAAAAATACAACCACAATACCCTCCAAAATCCACCTACACAATTGATGGAAAATTTGATGAAGGTGGCTATTACCTTATGGTACGAGCAATAACGTGGGAAACAGCACATAAAGATATAGAGCAACAGAAGCTAAAGAAAGTGGTGGCGCAAAAATTCAAAATAACAGGTGTAAGCTACCTACAAAAACGAACCGCCAATGACTTTTTTCGGGACGACGCACCGCCGGAAATAAAGGCTCTTGCAAATGATCTATTAGACCGCACAAATCTGCTGTGGGATCATGCAATGAAATACATTAATGAGTCGGAATTTGTATATGAAATAAAACAGGTACGTATTGCCTAGCATGCCTAACAAATCGCTGAAGCACCGCGCACTTCGTGCGCTGGACAGTTTTTAAGTCGCAGTTTTGTGGTTTTGCTGCGCAAAAGTATTCCACAAAACCGCAACTTAAAAACTGCCGCTTAGCTCGGCGTTAGGCGTCACAAGAACAAATAACTGGGGTCAGAGTAAAGTTAAATCCGATTTCTTTGGCTCTAAGAGAAAAAGCCTATGGGATCAGGTCTTACATTTGACATGAAGCAATCACTTCAATCTACATTGCAAACTACTGCACATTTTATCTGATGTGAAATGCAAGACCTAACCCCATTGCTTTCACAAGAAATAGCAACGCAATGGCTTTGGATTTACAATAACGAGCGCCCGCATATGGGATTGGGCGGCATCAGCCCGAAACAAAAACTGGCATTACATGCCTGACCCCTACTTTTAAGTGAGCTTAAAAATAGGGGGATTACCATACCCGCTCAACCTTAATGTGCTGCCGCATCCCTCGTCATTAAACGAGGGGATAAATCATATTGCAGAGGAATATCCTGCAGAGCCGTGCCCTTTTGATGCATTGCAATAATTTTAGCGGCCAACTTGCCTTGCACCTGATAATCGCCAACGGTTCCTACACTGCAATGATAAGGAATAAAGGCACCTACGCTACAAATAGTCTCAATATTAGCCTCATTCAGCGCTTGCATTAATTCTGCTGCAATTGAAATCAAATAACTATCTGCAGGGATAAACACCACGCTACCTTTAGCATCTTTTTGTAAACGGAGTAGTTCTGAATTAAGCAATGCTTTATCTGGGTTAATTCGCCAAGTTTCTAATATCCAATGGTGTTGTGCTGCTACAGGCGTTAATTGCTCCCCAATCAACTGCGTATTTTGCTCACGCGGATTCACAGGAAACAGCATCTTGCTCCCCTTAGGTAAATACTTACGGGCATTAGCAATCTGCAGCGGTAGCGAAATCATATTACTTACCCCTGCCAGCATTTTATTATCTTGTTTATTTGTCGACAGCAAGCCCGCACCATAAGGATCGGCAACCACATTAAATATCAAAGGTTTTCGCCCTTTTAAAAACTGCTTAGTCATCTGACTAGCCGTCGTACCAAAGCTATATACATAATCATATTTAGCCAAATTAGGCTCTAACTCGGTGCGTAATAATGTGGCCAAGGTGGCGCGATCCTGATCAGCATTAAAAACTGTAATTTCGGGATTCAAACCCAGTTTTTTCATTTCCTCCCGAAAGCCTTGCTCTGCTGGAGTTTCTCCTCGCCATAACACCATGGCAATTTTCAACGCATAGGCATTGACATGAATAATGCATAGCGCACAAAACAATAACCCTCGCAACATACCCCACCCCTAAAACC
>Ga0247722_10000212_pt1 | contig 37510 bp, 42 predicted proteins | sample MSEWelMarce3H_FC_FD_189094 | JGI IMG/M metagenome (GOLD analysis project Ga0247722, IMG submission 189094) | Subsurface sediment microbial communities from gas well in West Virginia, United States - MSEEL Well Study Marcellus 3H_FC | ecosystem: Environmental > Terrestrial > Deep subsurface >... | reverse complement strand
AAAGTTAATAATGCAAATGCCAGAGTTACTTTAGTAGATGGAAATGGACAAAAATGGTGCTAATAAAAACAAAGCTGGTGATGTGGCACCACCTGGATTAAAAAGTAGGACCGATGAAAAGCCAGCACTTTCAACAGAAAGTCCAGGTTCAACTAGGCCGCGTAGTGGATGGAAGATAAATGAGAATGCCCAAGGAATATTCATGGCAATTGGGGCTAAAATCAGAATTAATCTATTTTTTATCTGCTTATCATTTAAATTATTTAAAATCTCATCGAACTTTGTTTTCCTCCAATTGCCAGAATCATTAAAGTAATCTTTGACGATAAAACCTATCTGCAGCAGTATCCAGGTGATCGCAAACAATGGTGAAAAGGCGACAGCAACTCCGGCTACAAGTGCGATCATTGCTAATCTGCGAGTTGAAAATTGGGCAATTGATTTATCTTTTATAAACAAAGTAAAGAGAATTGGCAAAATAAAGGCAATTGCTATTGTGCCAATGCGCCCTTGATTTATTGAGGTTAGCACCACCGGTGAAAATGCGTAAAGCAGGGCAGCAAAAAATGATGAGTATTTACCTAACTTAAATCTAGTTGCGGTCCGATAGAAAATTAAGAAGCAAATGGTTGGAGTCAAGAAAAAGGTTAGGGTTAAAAAGGTTTGAGGGTTACCTAAGGTAATTGCAGAACCAATTGCAATAAGTGGCAGCCAAGTTGGCACAGCAGCGGAGCTTCCTAGTCCTGCTAAATGCCAGGAATCCACATATCGCCGAATTAAATCCATCGCAGAATCAGGGGCAATTGCTAAAGCACCGCCGGCAATTGAGCCAAACCTATTTCGAGAGTAAAAGATTGAGATACCGATTGTTATTAGGAATCCAAATAGCATCGGCAGTTTTACTAACGACCTTAATTTTGTAAAACTCTTAGTTGGCAAGATTTGAATTTCATCAAAACTTTCATCAATCACGCCAATATCAGAGTAACTCTTAGAGACAATGGATTCGTCTTGATTTTTTCCAAATTTGAATGCATTAAATATGGACGATGAAATCCGCTCTAAGGTGAGTCGATACCTAACACTTCGTGATGGAATAAATGGTTTGATCACTCGAGCACTCAAGTACTTACCCTCTTTGCGATATCTTCTAGATTTAATCAAATCTGCTGGCTTAAATATCAGTAATGCAATAGCTGCAATCTCATCCGCTGCATAGCCAGGCAATTTAGCCAGAAGATAAATAATTGACCTGCCAATAGCGGTGAAGAGAAGCTGAATTGCCACCCATGGCAAAATCCATCGGCTGGAGTTTGCTAGTAAAACAAATGCAGCATTCCGACGATCTAGTAACAGCGGCCTATGTAATAGAGCATCTCGCACATCAACAATTCGGCGCTCAGATGCGGCAGCTTCTGCGTGGTACAAAATTGCCTCACCTACACAAATTACAGAGTAGCCAGCGATATGTGCGCGCCAGCCAAAATCTATGTCATCTCTAAATAATTCAAGGCTGGGATCAAAACCACCAAGTTCTTCATATAGCGAGCGCTTAATCAACATTCCAGCAGTACTTACCGCCAAAACAATCTTTGTATCATCATGTTGGCCTTGATCATGTTCGCGCTCTTCAAGTCCAGTCCATCTAGAACCATTCTCGGTGATACTAACGCCGACCTCTAAAATATGCTTACGGTCATACCAGCCAAGAATTTTTGGGCCAGCAATTCCAACTTGTGGTCGCTCAAGTGCGGCGGTTAGTAAAATCTTTAGTGCACGTCGATCCGGTGCACAGTCATCATGCAAAATCCAGAGCCACTCATTACATTCACCATCTGCAGCAATTTTAAATTTAGGAAGTGACGCAACTGCGGCTGCTATCGCAGAGCCAAAGCCAGCATCTCTTTTTTGTTCAATAACTTTGATACCAGCGTTGCGCAGTAATTTTGGTGAGCCATCTATTGATCCATTATCGACAGCGATGATTTCATCTAATTTTAATTTTTGAGAGGAAAGTGCGGCAACTACTTCACTTAGCCAAGTGACGCCATCATGGGAAACAATGATCGCGGTGACATGTTGATCTGATAACTCAGTACTCACAGAAGCACCGTATTGCATCTACACACATGGCGAGAAGTTGTAGAGAGTGAAAAAATACTTTCGGTTAAATTTATGCTGGACGGCGCTTTAATCTACGGCGCTCACGCTCAGATAAGCCGCCCCAAATTCCAAAGCGCTCATCATGTGCCAATGCGTACTCAAGACACTCAGAGCGAACATCACAAGAAAGACAGACTCGCTTAGCTTCTCTGGTTGATCCACCCTTTTCTGGGAAAAAGGCCTCTGGATCAGTTTGGGCACATAGTGCTCGCTCTTGCCAGGAAAGGCCATCTGAGGAGATAACAAGATCAACTGACTCTGCGCGTGATTTAGACATAACGCTCCTTTAATCTCTGTGGCCCCATGACTGGGATACCGCTATAAGGAGAATTACACGCATGTAAGTACTTTAAGTCAAGTTGAAGGGGGGTGAAGTTACGCTTAATTCCTGAACTAGAAGCCTAAATAATTATTTAAAACGATACTTCCGGCCTGAATCTTCGTATTTGGTGCAATAAATGAATCTGTAATTATGCACTCTCTTCCAATTTGTGCGCCCTCACCAATTATTGAACCAGAAATTATCGATGCACTCTCAACTACAACTTTAGGGTGAATAAATGTGCCACCTGAAATTGTGCAATCTGGTGCAACGCTAGCTCCTGCTGAGATTAAAGTGTCACCGCTATGTGCAGGAGTTGCTGCTGAAAAAACTTTTCCACTTATTAGATCCTTAGATGCAGTAACTAGTGCAGCTGGTGTTCCAATATCTAACCAGTATGACTGGTCAATGAAACCAAATACCTTTTTGTCGGCTGCAAGTAAATGTGGGAAGGACTCGCGCTCAACTGAAACTACTTTTTCTGTTGGAATCTCATCAATGATTGAGCGCTTAAAGATATAGCAACCAGCATTGATTAAATCACTTGTTGGATTCTCCATTTTTTCTAGGAATGATTTCACTCGATTATCTGCTGAAAGTTCAACGCAGCCATAAGCACGAGCATCGGCGACCTTTGTTAAATACAGAGTTACATCTGCCTGCATTTGCTCATGAAACTTAATCTGCGCGGTTAAATCATGTGCACTTAAAACATCACCATTAAAGATAACTACCTGATCAGTTGGTGAGAGTGAATTTGCAGCATTTCTAATGGCACCGCCTGTGCCAAGTGCTACCTCTTCAACTGCGTACTTAATATTGATACCAAAGTTGCTGCCATCGCCAAAGTACGGCTTAAAGACTTCAGAAAGATATGAAGTGGCAAGTACTATTTCACCAATTCCCGCCTGCCTTGCCTTAATGATCTGATGCTCAGTAAATGGCACTCCACCCACCGGCAACATTGGCTTTGGCATTTTATTGGTTAAGGGTTGAAGCCTAGTTCCCTTGCCGCCAACTAGTAATATCGCTGAAGTTCTCATGCACTCATCCGTTGGGCAACCGCTTTTATATTTTCATCACTTGCTGTTAAAGCGATACGAATATATTTTTCAGAACCGTAGAAGATTCCAGGTGTGACTAAAACACCAAACTGGGCAAACCAATCAACGCTCTGCCAGCAATCCTCATTGCGAGTGCACCAGATATAAAGGCCAGCTTCGCTATGTTCAATCGTAAAGCCAGAGTTTTCTAAGGCTTTTCTTAATATCTCGCGGCGGTTTTGATATCGCCCTGCTTGCTCCTGCACATGAGCCTCATCTGATAACGCGATTAACATCGCCTTTTGAACTGGAAGTGGCACCATCATTCCAGCATGCTTTCTGATCTGGCGAATCTTGGCAATTAGTAATGGATCTCCAACAATAAAAGCTGCGCGATAGCCAGCTAGATTTGATCGCTTTGAAAGTGAGTGAACCGCTAACAAATTTGTGTTATCCCCGTTTGCTACCGACAAGATTGATTGAGCATCTTTGGCAAAGCTCAGGTAGCACTCATCACTTGCAACTACCGCATTATGGCGCCGGCCCCAGTTAATTACCGCTTGCAGCTGCCCCACACTTTGGACCTGCCCAGTTGGATTAGATGGTGAGTTAATCCAAGCTAAATCAGCAGCGGGCCAAGTTGTGGCATCGATTGCAACAGCTTGTGATTTACTTTTAGAGATTTTACTTCCTACTAAATATGTTGGGTATGCCACCTCTGGATAAAGCACCATCTCCGACTCTAGAAATGTTGGCAGCCAAGCAACTAACTCTTTTGAACCAATAATTGGTAGCACATCAAAGTCACCAGTTACTCCTAAATTTAACTTCGCCCACTTGATAATGCCGGCTCGAAGCTCTGGTGTGCCGGCAGTTAGCGGATAACTTGGTGAGTTTGCCGCTTTTATAAACTCTGCTTGAATAAATTCTGGTGTGTCATCAACTGGTGTTCCTTGGGATAAATCAATAAAGCCGGCTGAATACTTTTTTGCTTTTTCACCGTAGGGTGCAAGTAAGTCCCAGGGAAAATCTGGAAGATTCAGGGAGTTCTACTTTGCTTGTGGAGGTAGCGCAGCAACTGTTGCATGATCAGTACCTACGGCGCCCATCTTGGCCGCTCCACCAGGTGAGCCGATCTCTAAAAAGAATTTGCTGTTAACTTCGCTGAACTCTTTCCATTGTGATGGCACATCATCTTCATAATAAATTGCCTCGACTGGACATACTGGTTCACATGCTCCGCAATCAACGCACTCATCAGGTTGGATATAAAGCATGCGATCGCCCTCATAAATACAATCAACTGGGCACTCTTCAATGCAAGATTTATCCTTCACATCAACACATGGTTGAGCAATTATGTAAGTCATGTGCGCCTTTCACTCGTGAACACTAATTTCAGTACCAGTAAGATACACAATATCGCCAGTAGGCCTCATACTTTAGTTGAAGGAGCAAGATGCAGCCATCAGCGGCTCACATAGGCCAACGAGTAAGCATCCGATTACACGATCCAGAAGGCGGCTTTCGTGATCTACTGGGCACCTTAGAAACCCTGACGCAAGTGAGAAAAAAGGATGGCTCCTTGGTTAGCTTTGATCCGCACTTAATCGCACTATGGAAGATTGTTCCGCCTAAATGATAGTGACAAAAATTCAAGTTTTTGATACTAAATCAAGGACGAACCAATACCTATCAATTAGCGATGATCTTGCACTCAGAGTTTATGGATGCGGTCCCACCGTATACCGAGATGCTCATGTTGGAAATATGCGCACCTTTTTATTGGGCGATATTTTAATTAGATTGAGTAATTTTCTTGGTTATAAAGTTAATTTCATTCAAAATATCACTGATGTTGGGCACATGTCAGAAGATTTTACCGAAGATAAAATGTTAGCGCAGGCCAAATTAGAAGCAAAAGATCCATTTGAAGTTGCAAAAATTTATGAAGCAAAGTTTCATCAAGACTTAAAGTATTTAAATATCACACCAGCAGATTTATATCCAAAAGCCAGTGATTCCATTGAACTAATGATTGAGCTAATTACAAAATTAATTGCTAAAGGTCATGCTTATTTAGCTGAAGATAATTGTGTTTACTTTTCCGCCCAATCTTTTGAATCATATGGCGCCATTAGTGGAAATCGCTTAACTGCGCTAAAGCCAGGCCACAAACATGATCTAACTGAGGATGGCGCAAAAAAGTTTCACGCAGACTGGGCATTATGGAAAGCAGCGGCTGGGCGAACTCAAATGATTTGGCCATCACCATGGGGGGATGGATTTCCAGGTTGGCACATCGAGTGTTCGGCAATGTCACTTAAGTTTTTAAATGATTACGTTGATTTACATCTTGGCGGAATTGATCTGCGCTTTCCACACCATGAGAATGAGAGAGCGCAATCAAATGCGGCAATCGATAGTGAAGCTGTTGCGGTATGGGTCCATGGTGAGCATTTACTATTTGAAGGTCGCAAAATGTCTAAAAGCGCCGGTAATGTGGTGTTGGTTAAAGATTTAATTGATAAAAACTTAGATCCACTCTCACTTCGCCTATGCTTCCTCGAAAATAGATACCGAAGCCAAATGGATTTAACTTGGCAAAGTATCACCACCGCTAACGCGTTATTAGAACGCTGGCGCAGCAAGATTGCGCAATGGTCAACTAAGGGCATTTCAAAGCCTATGGTTGTAAAAAAGCAGGTAGATGAGATTGTTCAAAACTTTTGCACAGATTTAGATACCCCGCGGGCGATGCAGAAATTACGCGATATTGAAAAATCAAATGAAATTTCAGATATCGATAAGTATGCAATCTTTATCGCAGTTGATGAATTATTTGGCTTAGCCTTTACCAAAGCCGCCAAGCCAATTACGCCAGCTTCTGCAGATCAGCAAAAGCTACTGGACGAGCGAATTAGCGCAAGAGCAGCTGGTGATTTTAAGGAGAGTGATCGCCTGCGCGATTTGTTAAAAAGTGAAGGAATTGAGGTTAGAGATAATTCCGACGGTCAAAGTTGGAGCTGGCTGCTTTAGGAAGTAACACAGTAACTACCAGAGTAATAAAGCCAAGTAGTAAAAATAGATTTCCATAGGTATTGGCATAGATTAATAACTCATCTCCTAGGCCAACAGTTGATGCTCGAAGCGCCACTGCTAACCAACCAATTGCCGCTACAACTCTAAATCTGCGGTAGTAAAACTTTATGCCAAGTAATTTGATCCCTAAAAATGTAACCAAAAGCGCTGCAACTAAGCCGGCCGGCTGCCAAGCGTTGTGCAAAATAGTGGCAGTAAAGCCAACAAAGCCGCCGAAAACTAAGGAGATTAGATATCTCATAACTTTATTCCAGCAAATAAATCTAATTCGCGGCCAGCAGCATCTAGTGGTTCTGCGATATCACCCTTAACTAATGTGTAGTACTCATCTCCCCAAACCGATAGACCTAAATTATTTGAAAGGGCAAAAAAAGGACCATCAACAGAGATTTGAGTAGCGTGGGCTTTCATCGCCGCCATTTTTTGTTCAACGAATTCTGGTGCGCAGACCACGGAGGTAACTAGTTCATCTGGTTTTGCAAATGGCAGATCATCAGCACTTTCAGCGCCAAAGAAATCTGAATCAACCTCTTTCATTTTTGCTATGCCATTTTCGATAACTGATCTGGGTATTGTGTTCCAGTAAATTTTTGTAATTTCCCAGCCTGCTTTGTCAGCAAGATCAGCTGCGCGCATTGCAACCTGGTGGGCTTTAATGTGATCTGGATGGCCATACCCACCAAACTCATCATAAGTAATCATTACTTGTGGCTTGATCTCTAAAATAATTTTGACTAGCTCATTAGCGGCATCATCTAAATCTGCCTGCCAAAAAACCTGTGCGCCATTATTTTGATCAGCTCCCATCATTCCGCTATCGCGCCATTTTTTATTTGGGGCGCCGAGAAATCTAAAATCTGAAATACCTAGCTCAGCCATAGCAGCATTTAATTCAATCTCGCGATGCTCACCCAATTTATCATCCTGGGAGCTTGCTAAATTTGCGAGTGCTGGAATTAAAACCTCACCCTCTTCACCTCTAGTGCAAGTAACTAAAGTTACCGAAACGCCATTTGCTGCATACTTCGCCATCGTTGCGCCATTATTTATCGTCTCATCATCAGGGTGAGCATGAACTAATAAGAGTCTTTTTTCCGCCATCACCTGCGCAATATAACCTGAGAACTCTATAAATACCCGCTGGATTAAAGTGCGTATTAAGATACTCAGATGAGTGAAGACAAAGCTTCTCGACTGCCACGCGATGAACGCCGTGCACAACTGCTTAGTGCTGCTTTAGAGGTATTCACAGCAGCTGGTTATCACTCAGCGGCCATGGATGAGATTGCAGATCGAGCAAAAGTTAGTAAGCCCGTCCTATATCAGCACTTTCCCTCAAAGCTTGAACTTTATTTAGCGGTCCTAGATCTGCATATTGATTCATTAGTTTTTGCAATTCAAAAAGCAATTGCGCAACATCGAAATAACTCAGACCGGGTAAAGGCAACAGTTGAGGCGTACTTTGGTTTTATTGATTCTGAAGGTGAAGCGTTTCGACTTTTATTTGAAAGTGATATGAGTTTAGAGCCGCAAGTTCGGGAGCGATTAAACCGAATGACTTATGACTGCGCAGCTGCAGTGAGTGCAGTAATTTCAATTGATACTGGTTTAGCTAAAGAGGAGTCAACTATGTTGGCTGTTGGCTTAATTGGTATTGTTCAAACCACGGCGCGGCATTGGTTAGATCGAGATGGCAAAATTGATCGCACTCGTGCAACTGAATTAGTAATGAACTTAATCTGGCGTGGAATTTCAGGTTTCCCAAAATCATCGCAATAAATTCAATTGGCGAGTAAGCCAGGAAGTAGATAGGGTTTAAGTATGACTACAGCAAGCAAGAGCGCAGCAGGTAAGAAGTATGGTGCCCATACAGAGGTAAAAATTGGCATCTCCGATAGCACCCACGAATTAACATTTGAATGTGCCAGCTCACAAGCTGAGGTAATTGCAGCAGTTAATAATGCGATTAAAAGTAATGCTGTTCTATCACTAAGTGATACCAAGGGACGTGAGCTACTAGTGCCTTACAACAAGATTAATTATGTTGAAGTTGGAGAATCCTCAGAGCGTCGCGTTGGATTTGCCACCGAGTAACTCCTCCAACAAAAAATAAGTTACATCTCGATACGCATCTGCTGCAGCACTTAGCTTTGCAAAATTCATAAGTGATTTATTGGCAATCTGTGCCAAAGAAACATTCTCATCATCTGGAATCACTGGCTCTAAAATCTTAAAATCTGCGGCAAGTGCTGGCATGCTTGAATTTTCATTTAGTTTCTGTCTAATTGCAAGCACGCCCAGCTGCTGCAAGTCTGCGTAAAAATCATGGGCTTGCAAGACTCCCCTAATTGCAAGCAAGGCATCAGTAGTTGGATATAAAACTGCATCACTAATTTGCGCTGCTAAGTTGCTGCGTTGATTTAAAGCAGATGGTGTATCAATTACAACCAACTCATACTTAGAAAACTTATTCTTTAGCTCTATCGCTGAAATTTCTAGAGTATCTAGTGCAGTGATTCTTGGCGCAGCTGGTAGAAAATCTATTCGCTCAGAGGTCCGGATAACTGAGAGATCAAGTGCAGCATTATTTGTGGCAACTTCGAGCATGGTAAATCTGGGATTTTCAATCATGAATTGGAAGCTAAGGCTAGAGCGCTCATCTAGGTCAATAAGTAAAACTTCGCGACCATATTCAGCCGCTGCAATTGCAATACACATCGCAGTTGTTGATTTACCAGTACCACCAGTTGAGTTAGCTATTGATAATATTTTAATTTACTTTACCCTCGCCTCTTTTAACTGTGGTGGTGAGCGAAAAGCCTCTGGCAATAAAAATAGAGAAGAACGAAACGCTTTCAGTGCAATATCTGTTGCAAACTCTTGGCCTGGCAAAGTTGGTGCGCCGTAAAGATCTCTGGCCCACTTTGGTAGCGCAGCACCAGCTAATGCAGAGATAGCGCCCCAAGTTGGCGCAAATGGAGTAGCAAATCGGATGAAGTTTGGAAGTGGTGGAACAGTAATTAGAAGCGCAGCGCGCTTTGCATCATCACTTGCACGAAGTTCTGGTTTGATATTTTCAAAGTACTGCTTTGTTTGAGCAAGTGAGTTTGGCACATCTGCTGGCGTGACTCCTACTAACTCAGCAAATTTCACCATCTCTAAAAAATACTGATCTATTTCAGCTGGAGATAAGTTCAGACCCGAGCGCACAGCAGTATCTAGAAATGCATCGACCATGGCCATATGAACCCACAACAGTAAATGCGGATCATCTAAGGATAATTTTGCGTGGATATTTCTAACTCGAGCAGCTAATTTATCTGCATCCGCTTTTGGTGAGAAGGTAAGAATTCCAACGTAATCACCGGTTCGTTGTAGTCGTCCCCAAGTATCATCTCGAAAATTTGAATGTGCGGCAACACCTGCCATTGCATCTGGTTGTAATGCTTGCTCAAGTAATGCTCGAATTCCACCAATTACCATTGATGGATCAGAGTGCACGCGCCAAGTAATTGAATCTGGTGCAAAGTATGAACTCATGGGCGCAATACTCTGCGCTGATTAGCACGTGCTTCTAGCCGCTCCCACTGCGCTGGATCGGTTGTGTATTCACCAAGTAAATTCAATTTACCATTTCCATGGTAATCACTAGCACCTGTCATCACTAGATTATTATCGCGCGCTAATTGAATTAACGCATTTTTTTCATCAGGTGAATGATCTCTGTGATCTACCTCAATTGCATCTAAGCCTGCTTCAATTAAATCGCCAAAGGTTTCAACTGAGATAGTCCGGCCACGATGTGATGCCATTGGGTGGGCAATAATTGCTACGCCACCGGCTGCTTTAATTAACTTAATTGCTTCTACCGGCTTAGGTGAGTAATGCGCCACATAAAACTTTGATTTATTATGCAACATCTGTGAAAACGCTTCATCACGTGAGCTAACAACACCTTTTTTAATTAAAGCATCAGCTAAGTGCGGCCTGCCTAATGTTGCCCCCTGCGCTAATTCAGCCAGCACATCCTGAATTGAAATTTCAATACCAGCCTCATTTAATCGTTGAATAATTCGCTGCATTCGCCCATGTCGATTTTCTCGGGTTTTTTCCATAGTTGAAATCAAATCTTTGTTCTCTAAATCAAATAACAGACCCAACATATGCACACTGATTCCATCGTCGGTCTGGCAAGAAATTTCCGCACCGGCCACAAGGTTAATGCCAGGGCGAAGTGCGGATTGTGCCTGCGCAATGCCGGCCACACTGTCATGATCAGTTAAGGCAATCGTAGTAATTCCAGCTGCCAGTGCTTTATTAATTAATTGTGCAGGTGAATCTGTACCATCACTAAAGTTTGAATGGGTATGTAAATCAATCATTGCTTAGACCGAACAACAAATATTCCACAACCGATTAACAAACCAATAATCCCCGGAATTGTGCCAGCTGGTGGAGTTTGATCTAGCCAAATAAATGCCAGCAGCGCACTCACTGGTACTTCAAAAAATACCACTAGCGCAACAACTGCAGGTGAAACTCTTTTTAAAGAAAGGTTAAACATAGTGTGGCCCATGATCTGCGCCGTAATAACTAGTGCAATTAACAATGCCCATTCGTAATTTGAAAACCCGAGTAAGTCATAACCAGCTAGAAGTGCAATCGGCAGAGCGGTTAGTGCGCAGGATAGGTAACAGACAGTTGTAAAAGTGGATGTAGAAATTTCTCGTTGCACATTTGAACCGATGATCATATACAGGGCAGCAAGTGCGCCGCCTACAACTGCAATTACATCTCCTTGGAAAGAGCGAAGTGATAAATTTAAATCTACGCCGGTAATTAGCAACACTGATGCAAAGGCGATGAACATGCCACTCCACGCCCTACGCGGAATATGGCCACCACTTAACTTCACAAAAATGGCGGCAAAGATTGGTTGCGTGGCAGTTAGTGCGGTACCAGTTGCCACACTTGTCATTCGCATAGCTAGGAAGAAACAAATAAAGTGCAGTGCTAGCAGTACACCAGAAACTGCAGACCATTTAATTGCATTTCGTTGAGCACTAGTTCGCCACTCCTTTCGCTTTAGCGCGAAAGGCAGCATCACTAAACCACCAAATAAATTTCGCCACATGATCATGGTTGGAACCGGCATCATGCTCTTTGCAATTATTGGACCAGATGCGCCGATTCCTAATACGCCAGAAATAAGAAATGGGATATCACGTCCCGTTGGTAACTTGGTGTGATCCTGATCTTTCATGTAGCAAAATCTACCTGCATTTAAATATTCCACTTAATCGTGGGCCAAGCATTACCCTTAGGCCATGAATATGGGCAAAACAAAGATGATCAAGGGATCAAATTTAAATCGCATATTCCTCGCCCGATTAGCTGGCACCTCGGTCTTTGATCCAAATGGTGATCAGGTTGGAAAGGTAAGGGATGCGATTGCAACCTTGCGTACAAACAATCAACCACCTCGCGTGCTTGGTTTAATTGTTGAGGTTCCACCACGTCGCAGAATTTTCGTGCCAATCACCAGAGTTACCTCTATTGATAATGGAACTGTCGTAATGACTGGTTTATTAAATATGCGCAGGTTTGAACAACGCACCAATGAGATTATGGTGAACACTGAAATGTTAGATCGAACTGTCACCCTGCTTGAAAGTAATGAGAAGGTGGTTGTTGAAGATGTAGCCATGGAGCTAGCTAAAACTGGTGATTGGTTTATTGAGCGAGTCCACGTTATGAAACGTGGCACTGGCCTGCGCCGACGCGGTGCCTCTTCTACTGTTAACTGGGCTGATATTTCTGGCTTTGCAATTGCAGAAGGAACTCAAGGTGTAAGCAATCTACTTGCCACACTAGCAAATCTTCGCGCCGCAGATTTAGCATCAGTCTTACATAATTTAAATATTAAGCGTCGCGCTGAAGTTGCTCGCGCATTAGATGATGAGCGTTTGGCAGATGTACTTGAAGAGATGGATGAAGTCGCGCGAGTTGAACTTCTTGCAGAATTAGAGGGCGAACGCGCAGCTGGAGTTTTAGGTGAGATGGATCCAGATGATGCGGCAGATTTATTGCGTGAGGTCGGCAGTGAGAAAGCTGAAGCCTTGCTCGCCTTAATGGAGCCAGAAGATGCCGAAGGCGTACAACGCTTAATGCACTATGAGGATTACTCTGCCGGTGGCATGATGACAACTGAACCAATTGTGCTTTCTGCAGATGGCACAGTTGCAGAGGCACTTGCCCAAATTAGAGCCAATGAAATTGCGCCCGGCTTGGCATCACAAGTATTTATCTGTCGACCACCAACTGAAACACCTACTGGTCGTTTTTTAGGAGTTGTACATTTTCAAAGATTATTACGTGAGCCACCAGCTACTTTGTTAGGTTCGATTGTTGATAATGATATTTCTCCACTAAGTGCGAATACCTCATTGCATGAGGTCTCCTCTTATTTAGCAAGCTATAACCTGCTAGCAGTGCCAATTGTTGATGCAAATGAGCGATTACTCGGCGCCGTAACAGTTGATGATGTACTTGATCACTTGCTTCCAGAAAACTGGCGATTTGCTGAATCCACACGTAAAGATATTGAGAATCGGTAGGAAAAATGGCTAAGAAGATAACTCCTAAATTACGTAAGAACTCACTTGAGTTTCCACGTGAAGCACGTCGCTCACTTCGTCCATCATATGATCCAGAAGCATTTGGTCGTTGGTCGGAGCAATTTGCACGTTTCCTAGGTACTGCTCAGTTTCTAATTTACATGAGCTTTTTTGTAATCTTTTGGGTTAGCTGGAATACCTTTGCACCTGATTCACTTCGCTGGGATCACTACCCATTTATCTTCTTAACACTATTACTTTCCTTGCAAGCTTCATATGCTGCGCCATTAATCCTGCTCGCGCAAAATCGTCAGGCAGATCGAGATCGAATTCAGGCAAATGAAGATCGAGATCGTGATGATCGAAATATTGCAGATACTGAGTACTTAGCCAGAGAGCTAGCTAGTTTGCGTACAGCTATTGGGGATGTGGCAACTCGTGATTACTTGCGCACCGAAATCGGGGATGCGATGGAGGATTTGCTAATGAAATTAAAAGAATCTCAGGTAAAGAAGGATCCTAAGTAATTTAAGTAGTTACGCCAAGTCGCACGCCAACCAGAGATTTTGGTCTGATAATTACTTTATCTAGAATACTATTGAAATTAGCAAGCACGCTCTCATCTGAAAGAACCAATGGCGCACCAGCATCCCCGCCCTCGCGCAGTTGAGCATTAAAGGCAACCTTCGCTAATAGTGGAACATCGGCGCCAACTAATTCACTCAAGCGTTTAGCCGTCTCTTCGCCACCACCACTGCCAAAGATTGAAATTACTTCACCACACTTAGCACAGTTGGTATCTGACATATTTTCAATTACGCCAATAACTGGTTGCTTCATTTGATGTGCGATCCGGCCAGCACGCTCTGCAACTTCAGCAGCTGCGATCTGTGGCGTGGTTACAACCAGAATTTCACTGGTAGGAATCAATTGCGCAAGTGAAATTGCGATATCACCAGTGCCTGGTGGTAAATCAAGAAGAAGTAAATCAAGATCTCCCCAGTAAGCATCACTTAATAATTGTTCTAATACTCGATGCAGTAATGGTCCGCGATAGGCAACTGGATCTGATCGTTCTGGTTTGAACATCTCCATTGAAACAACCTTCACGCCATAATTTTCAACTGGAATAAAAGTTTGATCAATCGCAGTTGGTCGCTGGCCTAAAATTCCCATTAATCTTGGAATAGAATGGCCATAAACATCAGCATCTAAAATTCCAACTTTTAAGCCACGCTTTGCAGCTGCAACCGCTAAATTAACAGTTACTGATGATTTGCCGACGCCACCTTTGCCTGATGCCACACCAAGCACTCGGGTTAATGAGTCTGGCTGAGCGAAGGGAATAAATTTTTCTCGCCCGCCTCGAATCAGCTTCTTAACATTGTTTCGTTGTTCCTCACTCATCACACCGAACTCAATTTCAACGGACTTTACTTCAGTGATCGAAACTAAGGCAGCAAAAATATCAGCATGTAAGCGATCCTTCATTGGGCAACCAACAATGGTTAATAAGATTTTTAACTTTGCAACTCCATCAATGAATTCAACTTGATCAACCATGCCTAGCTCAGTTAATGGTTTATGAAGCTCTGGATCATTTACCGTTGCTAGCGCTGCAGTGATCTGCTCAATCATGCTCATAATATATCTGGATCAATCTTGGGTGCTGGCTTTTCATCAGCCTTATCCATCGCATCCCCGATAGTTTTTTTAATGAAGGTTTTTGGGTTTAAATCTTTAACCTGAAGATCTTCAAAACCAGGTCCTAAATTACTTTTTAATTCATTCGTAGCCGATTGTGCAAGATTCTTTAATTTGTGGAGATAGCGTGCGGCATCTGCAGCAATTGTTGGCAGGCGATCTGGTCCCATAAGAATTAAACCAATTACCGCTAAACCTAACATTTCACCGCCACCGATATTAAACATCTACTTATTTCTTCGATGCTGCAAGTGTTACGGTTACTTCACGGGTAATCGCATTACGTTTAAATTTAATTTTTACCTGATCCCCTACGTTTTGACTACGAATTGCGACAATTAATTCATCTGAGCTCTGTATCTCTTTGCCATTAATTTCAATGATTAGATCTCCGGCCTTTAATCCAGCTTTGGCAGCTGGTCCGTTAGGAGTGATGCCATTTACCTCTGATGAAATTAAGGCACCAGCGCCGGTGTATCTAGTATCAATTGCAATACCCATAATTGGATAGGTTGCTGAACCAGTTTTTATTAATTGCTCTGCGGTTTTCTTTGCTTGATTAATTGGAATTGCAAAACCTAATCCGATTGAACCAGATTGCCCGCCTGCTAATGAGCCAAGGGATGCGATCGCAGAGTTAACTCCAACAACGGCTCCGGTTCCATCTACTAATGGACCCCCCGAATTTCCTGGATTAATTGCAGCATCTGTTTGTAATGCATTAATGAATGAGCTCTCGCCCGCTCCGGTTCCAGTAGTTACAGCACGATTTTTAGCGCTAAGAATTCCAGAAGTTACAGTGCCAGCTAATCCAAGTGGTGATCCAATTGCAATGACTGCATCACCAACTTGAGCTTTATCGCTATCGCCTAATTGCAATGATGGTGCGCCAGTTACATCTATTTTTAAGACTGCTAAATCATAAGAGCTATCTCGGCCAACAATTGTGGCGGTATATTTTTTGCCAGTTGATATTGCAACGGTTATTCGCCCGCGATTAGCTGCGGCTTCAACAACATGGTTATTAGTTAAAATATAGCCATCGCTACTTAGGAAAAAGCCAGAGCCGGTACCAGAATCTCCACCAGCATCAACTGAAATTGAGACAACGCCCGGAATAACTCTTGATGCTAAATCTGCGATTGAGCCAGGTGCGCGTTCGATTGAATTCTCAGTGTTAACAAAATTTCCAGAGATATTAGATGAAGTAGTTCGTCCAATAGTGGCACCAATTCCACCAGCAAGTAAGGCAATCACAATTGAAACAATAATAAAGAATGAGTTGCTCTGTTTGCTTGGAAAAGTTTTTACCGATGAGGCGTTAGCTGGGCGCCACCATGGTGTATCCGGAGCATCTGCCGGAGAGGGTAACTGGGAGCTCATCTACGTAAGTTTATTCGCAACTAAGATACCCGCGCCAATTGGAATTACTGATGAACTCCATCGGGCATCTTCTTTAATTACTTTAATCGCATCTCGACGAGAAATACTCTCAGGATCACGTTGTGTTGTGTCCGCTACCTTGCCACCACTTAATGCTTGGTCAACTACTAATAAGCCGCCTCGCTTTAACAAGCGGTGTGACTCTTGCACAACTTCAAAGAGATCCATGGCATCTCTAGTAATTAGAAGCTCATATGAATCATCAGCAAGTTTTCCAACTACATCAATTAAATTCCCAGTAATAATTCGATACTTAGTAACTGCGATATCCGCCTCTTCAAATATGTTACGTGCAATTTTTGAGTGCTCGCGTTCAGCATCAATAGTTGTTAAAACACCATCATTGGCTAAACCTTGTAATACCCAAAGGCCGCCAACACCTGAACTTGTGCCGATTTCAATAACTGATTTAGCGCTAATTAATTGAGTAACGAACTTTAGAAAATTTCCAACTGCCGGCGATGGATCTTGTACTCCTATCTCCTCGCCATTTTTGCGCGCTAATTGCATGTAATAATCTTCTTGAACAAAAGTTTCGGCGAAGGCGCTCATGTCCCCGCGGGCAGGAATGAAGTTGTTCAAATTGAATCCAGCCAACCAATTAGTAAACGGGTTGCAAATCCTGTACCACCCTTAATGTTTTCACCAGCATCAACTTCAGACCTGCCGGTTCCAGCGATATCAAAGTGCACCCATTTACGATTTCCTACGAATTTTTCTAAGAATAATGCGGCGGTAACTGATCCGGCGGAGAAATCAAATTTATCAGCAGTGTGATTTAAATCTGCGATATCACTTTCTAATGCAACTTCATAATCATCGATTAACGGCATATGCCAAACTTTCTCACCAACATTATTTCCAATCACATGAATTTTTTTAGCCAGCGCGCTATCTCTGGTGTACATCGCAGCGTATTGACGCCCTAATCCTAAAGTGGCGGCCCCAGTTAAAGTCGCAACATCAATTAGGTAATCTGGATCTAATTCTTCATCTGCATAAGCTAAGCCGTCAGCTAAAACCAAACGACCTTCAGCATCGGTGTTAATAACTTCAACAGTTGTTCCACCGTAATGCTTAATCACATCAGAGGGCCGCTGAGCAGTACCACTAAGTGCGTTCTCAGCACACATTAATAGCGCAGTAATTTTCACCTTAGGCTTTAACTCTGCCATCGCAATCGTTGCTGAAAGAATTGCAGCAGCTCCTGCCATATCACTCTTCATTCCGATCATAAATTCATATGGTCGCTTCAATGAAACACCGCCGGTATCAAAGGTAATTCCTTTACCGACCATAACTACATGTGGCCAATTTGATGAACCCTTTGGCGAATAGGAAATTTCGATTAATCTTGGGCCAGGATTTGGTGATGAGTTTCCAACAGCAAGTAAGCCGCCAAACTCTTTCAGCGCTGCACCTGATTTAATTTTTATTGTTAATGCGGAATTTTTGCTAGCAGCGACCATGGATTTAGCTTGATTTGCCAGCCAAAGTGGATTCTTAATATTTGATGGGGTGTGGATTAAATCTCTGGTTCGCCAAGTTGCCTTTGCAAAAATGCTGGCACGTTCTACTTCATTTTTGAAATCTCCATAAACAAGAAAGGTCGGCCGCTTTAATTTTTTCTCTGATTTCATATTGAATTGATAATTAGCAAGCACCAAAGCAGCCACATTCGTTTCAACTAGATCTTTTTCTTCGGCTAGGGCAGATAGCACCTTCGCATCCGTTCCCTTTACTTTTCTACTCAAGGACGCACTAGCTTTTCGAACATCTTCTAAATTAGCTTCGCCTATACCAACTAAATAAATTCGAGTTAATTTTCCAACAGTTAATGGAATTTCAATTATTTCACCAGCTTTTGCTGTGAACTCTGGCCAATTAGCTAATTCAATATTTAAATCAATATTTGTAAAGGTGGTTAAATTCTTAACTAAGGCAGTTTTTGCAATCTTTGGTTTTTCATCTGCGCCAACCGGTATTGCCACGGCGGTTACATCTGCAAAAAGCTTCTCATTCTTAAGATTTATGCAGGAAACAGTGGGATAGAAATCTATGATTTTGCTACTCAATTTGGCCGGCATCTCTTAAAGATAACTTCAGAGATGTTTTATTTTTTAACTAGTGCTACTGCTGCTTGAAGCACATTTCCTAAATTTGTTGCCTCTTCTACATTTAATTCAACAACTAATCGGCCGCCACCTTCTAGTGGAATTCGCATAACCATTGACCTAGCCTCTTTTGTGACCTCCATAGGTCCATCTCCAGTACGTGGTTTCATTGCAGCCATTTACGAATCTCCCCTACTGAAAAGCCGGTGCGTTCAGGGACGTAATTATCCCTTATCCGGCTGGATGTGGGAAATTGAGTAAGGATTAACTAAAAAATGGATGAAATTAAGCGGGATCTTCCACTTGCAATTACGGATAAGACTGCGCGTTCTGGAACTTGAAGTTTGCCGGCAATTTCAGCGGTGCTTACTTGATAAACATAATGCATCGTCAAAATCAATCGCTCTTCTTCTGGCAAGCTTTCCAGAATTTCAGCGATGCTTTTCTTTGCAGGCAGTTCTTCAGACACAGGTAAAGATTACTGCTAGCGAGCACTTCTCTCGACTAAGCGAGCAAATCTGCGTAAGGAGATACGCACGCCCAAGAGAATAAAAGGCTTAAGAATTGCTACGAATATTGCTGGGGCGATGATTTCCTCACTCCAATTAAAGATAGTCCCATCCTTTTTACGCTTTTTATTGCTTACTAATTCGAAGCTACCAGTGCCTCTAATAATTCGACCAATATGAAGAACATCGCACTCGTAAGGCGGATGCCAGTTTGTAATCTCCATAGTATCTAAAATGCCTAACTTTAACTTTGGGTATAGCTTTGGAAATAATCCAGTGAATGCAAATATTAAAACACCTTTACCATTTTTAACGGTTCGATCTTGATCAAGCTCTGACCAAACCTTGGTTTGTAGCATCCAATCACTTTGTGAGCGCCAGTCAACTAAATGTTTCCAAACAACTTTAACTGGCTGATCAATCTCAACTGATAACGCTAATCTATTTCTATTTTTCATAACCGCCCTATCGCTATGCCATCTTAGGTGAGATCGCACGAATCGCACTTGGAACATCGGTGCACCAAGTAACTAGTTCGGCCTGTCCTGGCTTCATAAAATTTTGCTGTGCTAGATGATCAAGTGCGGTTTGTAAAGGTTTATATATTCCAGTTGGATCACAAACTGCAATTGGTTTGTTATGAAATTTAAGGTAGCGGCCAACCCAAATTTCAAAAAATTCCTCTAACGTTCCAATCCCACCAGGCAGTGCGATGAAGGCATCAGAGAGCTCCTCTAACTTTGCTTTCCGGCTTCGCATGTCACTGACGACATGCATCTGGTGAGCAGCCTCGTCTTCAAACTCTACATTCCTTAAGGATTGTGGGATAACACCAACAGTGATGGCTCCGACTGATCTGGCGCCTTCGGCAACCTTTCCCATCATTGACGCTTTGCCACCACCCCAAACTAATTCCCATCCGGCTTTACCGATTGCAACTCCAACTTCAAAGGCAAGATCCAATGAATGTTGTGGAATATCTTTCGCAGATGAGCAATAAACACTTACACGCATTTAATTAGTCTATAACCTTTGTTGAATTTTGATACCTTTGTCCTATGAGCGCAGCCAATTCAGCACAACAATCTGCATTTGGAATTGGTATTGCTAGCCAAAATGAAGCGGGCCAAATACTTGAGTGCTGGTTTCACACATTGGGCCTTGGGAGTAAAAGTGGTACGGATAAGTATCCAGAGCTGTTAATAACAGATGAGATTAGAAAAGTTAAACGAATTAATTTAAGTATTGAAATTGATCTAAGTAAGCCCGCTAAAGATGTGGCAGATGTTTACCTTCGCCTACAACTTCTATCTCATCGGATCGTCAAGCCTCATGGTTTAAATCTAGAAGGCATATTTAATATTTTGCCTAACTTAGTTTGGAGCTCAGTTGGCCCTTGTGAAGTAGCAACTTTTAATGAGGTGCAGCCACGCCTGCGAGCAAAGTATGAAAATCTAGTTGTGTATGGCGTTGATAAGTTTCCTAGAATGATTGATTATGTAATTCCAGAAGGTGTGCGCATTGCCGATGGTGATCGAGTTCGGTTAGGTGCCTATCTTTCAGCTGGCACAACAGTGATGCATGAAGGTTTTGTTAATTTCAATGCCGGCACCTTAGGAAAATCAATGGTGGAAGGTCGAATTAGCGCTGGCGTAGTTGTTGGTGATGGAAGTGATATTGGCGGTGGTGCATCAATTATGGGAACACTAAGTGGTGGTGGCAAAGAGATTATTTCAATTGGCCAACGAACATTACTTGGCGCAAACTCTGGAATCGGAATTTCACTTGGTGATGATTGTGTAGTTGAAGCGGGTGCGTATATAACCGCTGGCTCAAAAATCTCACTACCTGATGGGAAAACAGTGAAGGCTAAAGAGCTAAGTGGTGCAAGCAATCTGCTCTTTCGCCGTAACTCACAAAGCGGTGCACTAGAGGCGCTACCTAAGAGTGGAAGTTGGAGCGGTTTAAACGCCGTTCTGCATTCAAACTAATCTTTAAGTAAGTTTGGTGGGCTGCTTAAAAAGCCCAATCCCCACGCCATATGCATAGTTAGAAAAACTGAGGGCAGTCTTAATCTTTGTGAAAAGGTTTTTCCCACAATTGCGCCACCAATAATTATCAAGGTTAGGTAAATCGTTGCTGGAATAAAAAAGAGTGAATTAACAAATCCACCCAGTAAAAGTGAGATTAGATTCAGTAGTAGTGCAACTGGTGGCGCTAAGTACCTGAAGTTAATAGTTCCAGGATGTGATCTACTTACAGCTCTGCGCCATCTACCGTATTGGAAGTATTGTTTAGCTAATTTAGCAAAGGTACTACGTGGCCGATAAATAACAATTAACCTTGGATCAAACCAAATTACCCCGCCAGCTAAACGAAGACGATGGTTTAACTCCCAATCTTGGGCACGAATGTATTTCTCATTAAAGCCGCCAACTTGCAACACCGCACTCTTTTTAAATGTTCCAAGGTAAACGGTGTCAGCTGGGCCAGCAACACCACCAGTATGAAACTTGGCAGCGCCAACTCCGAGCTTAGATTTCATTGCAGTAGCAACGGCAGATTCAAAGCCGCCAGTACCAACTGCATTCATTAGGCCACCAACATTTACCGCACCTGTCTCCTGTAATACGTTTACAGCGGTTGCAATATATGAATCACTAATTTGTGCATGACCATCTATTCGACAAATAATTTCATTTTTTGCAATACCGATTGCTAAATTCAAAGCAGATGCAGTTTTTCCAGATGGATTTTTTACTAGTTTAATTCTTGAATCATCAGCTGCTAATTGAGTGGCAATTTGATCAGTGTTATCAGTAGATGGCCCAAGTGCCAGAATTACCTCTAACTCACCAACATAGCGTTGTTGAAGAATCGCTGAGATACATCGCGCTATATCTCGCTCTTCGTTTAAGATTGGTAAAATTACAGATACAGGTGGATGACTGATTTGATTCATACTGAGCCCATCATAACTTTTAACACAGGATTTACCGAGTTTTAATCTAGAATGCATAAGTGAGATCTGCCAGAAGCATCAAAATACTGACGATTATTTCCCTTGCCACCTTAGGAGTTTCAGCCGTCAGCGCATTAGCCTTCGGTACGGTTTCGGCATCAATTCAAAAGATAGATGCATTCGCTGGTTTAGATGATCGCCCAGGTAAATCCTCTTCTGCAATAAATTATTTAATAGTTGGCTCAGATACTCGTGAAGGTCTAAGTAAAGCTGAACTTGCAGAGCTGCGAGTTGGATCGGTCAAAACCGCCGCTGGTAAGCGCTCTGACACCATGTTGTTAGTACACATTTCAAAAGCGCGAGACAAAGCAGCGATTATTTCATTGCCTCGAGATTCTTTTGCTTTAATTCCAGAACATAAAAATGCACAAGGTAAATTGATTCCAGCAAAGTACTCGAAGATTAACTCGGCATTTAATTGGGGTGGTGCGCCATTATTAATTGAAGTTATTGAGAATATGACAGATTTAAAGATTGATCACTATGTTGAAATTAACTTTGCCGGCTTTGCCGATGTTGTAGACGCACTCGGTGGCATCGAGGTTTGTACTAAGAAAGATATTGATGATCCAAAGAGTCACTTGGTTCTACCTGCTGGCGTTCACACATTAGATGGTATTGAGGCCCTTAAGTTTGTGCGAACCCGAGAGTTTGATGGATTAGGCGATATCGGTCGTATGCAACGTCAACAACAATTCATTAGCTCAGTACTTCGTAAAGCAACTAGTGCCGGTGTGCTATTAAATCCAATTACGATGGTTAATTTCATAAACTCATCGCTATCTGCAGTTATTACCGATTCGGGCTTGCAAAGCACAGATTTAATTACTCTAGCAAAGCAGATGAAATCTTTATCTACAACAAAGGTTCGAACTTTGACTGTGCCATTATCAAATCTTTACTACAACTCAAATGGTGTAACCGCTTCAGTTCTATGGGATCCAGTACTTGCTCCTGAGTTATGGCAGAGATTGAAAGAGGATAGAGCGGTAATTGATGAGGTAACCCCTTCACCATCGCCATCAGCAACTACTTCCTCAACGCCAATAATCGTTGATAAATTCAAAAGCAAAACCGCTGCAGATGATCCTTGTAAATAGATAGGCTAACCACCATGAGTTTAAAGCTTTCTGTTATTGGTACTGGTTACTTAGGTGCAACCCATGCTGCTTGTATGGCAAGTATGGGATTTGAGGTAATTGGCGTTGATGTTGATCAAATGAAAATTGATTTATTGGCGCAAGGTAGGGTGCCATTTTATGAGCCAGATTTAGAGGAGTTGTTAACAGAGCAAATTAAGTCAGGTCGCTTAACTTTTACTACAGACTTTAAAGCGATCAAAGATTGTGATGTGCATTTTATTTGTGTTGGAACGCCGCAAGTTAAAGGTGGTAATGCCGCAGATTTAACCTATGTCGATGCCGCACTTGAACAGATTGCCTCGATAGTTAAGGCTGGCTCGTTAGTCGTTGGAAAATCAACTGTGCCGGTCGGAACTGCAAGTAGATTGCGCACTCGATTAATTCAAGTAAATCCCGATGTTGATTTAGCCTGGAACCCAGAGTTTTTACGGGAAGGTTTTGCAGTTGAAGATACGCTACGACCAAATCGTTTAGTAGTTGGAACAACTAGTGATAAAGCTGAGGCAACCTTAAAGCAGGTGTATGCAAAGAATTTAGCCGATGCAACGCCATGGGTTCGAGCCGACCTGCCAACTGCTGAATTAGTTAAGGTCGCAGCTAACTCATTTTTAGCAACTAAAATCTCATTCATAAACGCGATGGCTGAAATTTGTGAAGCAGCTGGTGGAGATGTAACTGTGCTGGCCAAGGCAATTGGATATGACCCACGTATTGGAAATAGATTTTTACAAGCCGGAATTGGTTTTGGCGGCGGATGCCTACCTAAAGATATTCGAGCATTTATGGCAAGGGCTGAGGAACTTGGCGCCCAACAAGCACTTGAGTTCTTAAAAGAGATTGACTCAATTAACCTACGTGCTCGCCAGCGAATTATTGAATTGGTTCGCAAAGATCTAACTGATGATCTAACTGGTAAGAAGGTTGCGATTCTAGGTGCTGCGTTTAAGCCTGATAGCGATGATGTACGAGATTCACCAGCGCTAGATATTGCAGCACAAATTCAGGCAGCTGGCGCAGTTGTAACTGTGCATGATCCAAAGGCGATTGCCAATGCACAAAAGCGTTTTCCAGCACTTAATTTTGCGCAGGAGATTGAAAAAACATTGCAGGATGCAGAAATTGTTTTACATCTAACTGAGTGGAAGATCTACCGTGAATTAGATCCAACGAAAATGAAATCACTAGTTAAAAACCCAATCATGATTGATGGCCGAAATGCCCTTGACCGAACAGCTTGGCGAAATGCTGGCTGGAAATTCCGTGCGCTGGGCGTATCTGAGGAGTTAGAGAAAAAATGAGTGATCAAATAGATCAGTTACTGGCTTTAAAAACCTGGGCAGTAGTTGGCTTAAGTAATAATCCAGATCGGGCAGCATTTGGCGTAGCTAAGTTATTAATTGATAAGGGCCATACCGTAATTCCAATACATCCGAAGGCTGAGCAAGTGCATGGTCAAATTGGTTATGCAAATTTAAGTGATGTGCCAGTTCCAATTGATGTAGTTGATGTTTTTGTTAACTCTGAATTAGCTGGCGCAGTTGTTAATGAAGCGATTGAAATTGGTGCTAAAGGAGTTTGGCTACAACTAGATGTCATTGATGCTGGCGCAATTGCGCGAGCAAAAGATGCTGGATTGTTAGCGGTAATGAATCATTGCCCGGCGATTGAGTACAAAAAACGAGGTTAATCCTCGATCTCACCACTGTAGTACTGCTGCGCGTGAATTATTTCAGTAAGAATTTCCTCTAGATTATCTCCAGCTAAACCAACCATCTTTAATCTTTGATCAAATTTTAACTTTGGATTTCTTGCCATCAGATGAAGGTATGGCCGGTAATCATCACTATTTGGATCAGTTTTGATAGACCCAGTAATCACATGATTATCCAAGAAATTTGTATTACCTAGCGGTAGATCAAGTACTGCCCGTAAATACTGTTCGAAGTAATTAGTAATGCAATTAATCTCAGTAGCAAAAGCTGATCTAGGCATCAGCCAATTCATCGCTTGTAGCTTTTGATAATCATTAGCATCAACAATTAATTCAACACCGCCAACAAGGGATAACTCCGCTAGTAAATTTAAGACAGAAACTGCAATTGTTACACCTTGCTCTTCTCCCACACCTGGCGCGGGTGAGATTAATAGTTCCTTGCTTTGTAATGAGATGGGCCAAATTGCGTGTTGGGCATGCGCACTGCGCGCTGCAATAATTACAAATTGTTCAGCAGACTTTGCTGAAAATTCAATGGTCGCGATTGCCTCTAATACCTTACTTGTTGGATAAATTTGTATGCCATTTTGCTCTGCAACTTTGATTGCGCCAAGGGAGATCATCGATGGTTCGACAACAATTAACTGACATTTTTCACCAAAGCTAATTAACTCATCTGCTGATAATTTTTCACTGCTGGCTAATGCTTCAATTCCTAATCGAGATCCGGCTTGCTGCAGGTGTGAAATTGCTATCTCTGGCGCAATTACGCCGATAACTGGGAAGGCCATGTAATAAGGTTACCTGCATAATGACAAGGTTAATTCTCGCTTCGGTATCACCGTCCCGGTTTCGGTTACTACAGAGTGCTGGTATTTCACCACAAGTATTAGTAAGTGGCGTCGATGAAGAGTCCCCAGAAATTACCGCGCTGCAACCCAGCGAAATGGTCATTGCGTTAGCAATTTTAAAAGCACATACTGTCAAAGAGATGGCGCCCGCTAATTCACTTATTCTTGGCTGTGACTCAACATTTGAATATAACGGGCAATCATTAGGCAAGCCAGAGAGTAAAGAAAATGCCATCGCAAGATGTAAATTACTAAGTGGCAAATATGGCTATCTACACACTGGGCATTGTTTAATCGATCTTAAGCAAGGAATTGAAATTACCGAACGCTCAAGCGCGCGAGTGCAATTTGCGCAGATGAGTGATGATGAAATTGAAGATTATGTTAACTCTGGTGAGCCACTTAATTTAGCGGGCGGTTTTTCCTTGGATGGTTTGAGTGCACCATTTATAACAAGTATTGAAGGTGATCCAAGTGGAATAGTTGGTTTATCACTTCCACTTCTGCGAAAGATGATCATTTCACTTGGCTACTCATGGCCAGATGTAAAAAATGCCAACCCCTTAGGATAAGTTTGGCTCATGAGCGATCTTTATAAAGACCCAATCGGTACCGCAGTAGCTGCGGCCAAGGCGATCGCAGAAAAAACCGGCAAAGCACAACATCAAGTTGCACTAGTAATGGGCTCAGGTTGGATCTCAGCAGCTGATGCACTTGGTAAACCAACTCATGAATTTGAAGTTACGCAGTTACCAGGATTTCCCGCACCAACTGTGGTTGGACATGGCGGCAAAGTTAGATCTTATGATTTAGCTAACGGTGTTAGTGCATTAGTTTTTCTCGGTCGCACGCATTTTTATGAAGGTTTAGGAATGGAACCAGTTGCCCACGCTGCTCGAACCGCTGTTAAAGCAGGTTGTAAAGCGGTGGTTTTAACTAATGCTTGCGGGGGCATAAATACCGATTATAAAGTTGGTCAACCAGTGTTAATTAAGGATCATATTTCTTTAACTGCAGCATCACCATTAATTGGCGCAGATTTTGTTGACCTAACCGATCTATACAGCAAGCGATTGCGTGCATTAGTAAAGGCTGAAGATCCTTCACTTGAAGAGGGAGTTTACGTTCATTGGCGAGGGCCTTCGTATGAAACTCCTGCAGAGATCAGAATGATGCGTACTTTAGGTGCGGACTTAGTCGGTATGTCCACAGTGCCTGAAGCAATTGCAGCACATGCACTCGGCGCAGAGGTTCTAGGAATTTCATTAGTAACAAATGCTGCAGCTGGTGTAACTGGTGAGAAGTTAAATCATGAAGAGGTAATTGCTGCTGGAAAAGCGGCGGCAGACAGAATGGGTAAATTGCTAGCTAGCGTATTACCAAAGTTGTGATCTCTGCAGATTTAAAGCACGAGGTAAGTGAATGGATCAAGCATGACCCAGATCCAAAAACTGCGGGGCAATTACAACAATGGCTTGATAAAAATGATTTTGAGAAAATAAAAGATTCATTTAATGGCTTTCTAGAATTCGGCACAGCTGGATTACGTGGTCCTATTGGCCCAGGACCTTCGCGAATGAACCGCGCCGTGGTCAGCAGAACTGCAACCGGTATTGCCGCCTTTATGAAAAAACATGGTTTGAATTCAGTGGTAATTGCTCGCGATGCAAGACACGGATCAACTGAGTTTGCTAAAGATTCTGCAGAAATTCTTGCCGGTGCTGGATTTAAAACCTATGTGTTTCCCAGTGAAGTGCCGACACCTGTTTTAGCTTATGCGGTAAATAAATTAAAAGCAGATGTTGGGATTATGGTAACTGCATCTCATAATCCCGCAATTGATAATGGTTATAAAGTTTATTTGGGTGGGGTTATTAACGGCGTTAGATATCACGGTTCACAGATCATTTCACCAGTTGATACAGAGATTTCTAACTGCATAAATACTGCAGATTTAAAGCCTAAGCGCAGTGATACCTATGAAACATTAGCTACATCGGTTATTTCAGATTACATTGATTCTGTTGCAAGTATTTGTCATACGCCAAATCAACTTAAGATTGTTTACACCCCCTTGCATGGCGTTGGTGCGCAAACTTTCTTGCGAGTCTTTGAATCGGCAGGGTTTGCCAACCCAATTGTTGTTAGAGAGCAAGAAAAGCCAGATCCGAATTTTCCAACCACACCATTTCCTAATCCAGAAGAGTCGGGTGTGCTTGATCTGGCAATTGAATATGCAAAGCGTGAAGCTGCAGATCTAATCATCGCTAATGACCCAGATGCAGATCGCTGCGCAATTGCAATTAATGATCCAGATCATGGTTGGCGCATGCTGCGCGGTGATGAGGTCGGGGCCATTATTGGTAAGTATTTGATTGAGAAGGATCGGATAAATAACGGTGCTTATGCAAATTCATTAGTTTCATCCTCATTGCTCAGCAAAATGGCGAAAAAAGCAGGTATTGAGTTTCATGAAACTCTGACTGGTTTTAAATGGATATCTAAAGTTGCAAACCTTGCCTTTGGTTATGAGGAAGCACTTGGTTACTGCATTGATCCAAAATCGGTAAATGATAAGGATGGGATAAGTGTTGGCTTATTAATTGCACAAATTGTTGGAGAGCTGCGGGATGCTGGAATCACATTAACTGATTACTTGAATCTAATCGGTGATGAATACGGCTTTCATAAAACCGATCAGATATCAATTAGGGTCAGTGATCTTTCAATAATCGATACTTTGCTTCATAAAGTTATGGCTAATCCTCCAAAAGAGCTTGCTGGCTCTGGATTAATCTCAGTAGAGGATTTGAGTAAATCTAAAAATATGCCGACTCCTGGTGTGCGTTTCTATTACAACGATGGCATCAGAATCATTATTAGACCAAGTGGTACGGAGCCGAAACTAAAGTGTTATATCGAGGTAGTTTCAAACAGCAAGGCAGATGCCCAATTGCGATGTGATCTTGTTAAAAAAGAGTTAACAACTACTCTGCAGCAATAGCCAAATATGCTGGCTTTACAACTTTTTCAATAATTTCTAAACGTTCCTCAAATGGGATAAATGAACTCTTAAGCGCATTAACTGTCACGCGTTGTAGATCCACAAACTTCCAATCAAAAGCCTTAACGCATTCTGTCATCTCATGAGACATTGAGGTGTTGCTCATTAATCGGTTGTCTGTATTCAAAGTAATTCGAAACCTTAATTTAGCTAATACGCCGATTGGATGATCTTTGTAAGTTTTTACAGCACCAGTTTGTAGATTTGAAGTTGGGCAAAGCTCGAGTGGAATGCGTCGATCGCGCACATAAGAAGACAATCTTCCTAACTTTGGTGTTGCGCCGCTGAAATCAATATCATCAATAATTCGAACACCATGACCTAATCTCTCGGCGCCACAAATTTGAATTGCCTCCCAAATAGATGGCAAGCCATAGGCTTCGCCAGCATGAATCGTGAAGTGGCCGTTTTCGCGGCGCAGGTACTCAAATGTTTCTAATTGTTTTGTTGGTGGAAAACCATCTTCTGGTCCTGCAATATCAAAACCAACCACACCTTTATCTCGATACTTAACTACCGCCTCGGCCGCCTCTTGTGATCTACCTGCTTGGCGCATTCCACACAGAAGTGATTCAACTCTAATTATCTTTCCCTCTTTTGCTGCCTCTGCCATGCCCTGCTTGTAACCCTCTGTTGTTGCTTCAACAACCTGATCAATACTTAAGCCTTGTTCAGTAAATAGTTCTGGTGCTCCGCGAACTTCAGCATAAACAACCCCGTCGCGTGCTAAATCAATTGCACACTCACGAGCAACTTGAATAATGGCCTCTTGTGTTTGCATTACCGCAATTGTGTGGGAAAAGGTTTCTAAGTAACGAACTAACGAGTGGGAATTGCAAGATTCTTCAAACCACTTTCCTAACTCGATCGGATCTGATGTAGGAAGTTTTTTGTAACCTATTTTTTCTGCTATCTCAATTATTGTGGCTGGGCGTAAACCGCCATCTAAGTGATCATGCAAAATAGCTTTTGGTAACCGCTTGATCTGATCAACACTTGGCTTATTACTTAATGACACTTAACCCTCAATCCGTTCAATTACTAATGGTAGGCGATTTATTTTTTCATCAATACCACCAATTGAAAATGCATCAACTAACGCATCTTTAGCACGTTCAAATCTAGCTACTTCATCGGTGTGCAAGGTTAAAATTCTTTGGCCTGCTTTAACCAAATCTCCTGGTTTTGCATGAATCTCCACGCCAGCACCTGCCTGCACTGATTCGCCCTGCTTTGAACGACCAGCACCCAATCGCCAAGCAGCAACGCCAACCTTCATTGCATCTAAAGTTAATAACTTTCCATCTTGATCAGCGGTAATTTCAATCTTTTCTTTAGCAACGGGCAAAGGCGCATCATTGTCGCCACCTTGCGCTGCCACCATCTTGCGCCAAGCATCCATCGCCATTCCATTTTTTAAAGCAGTTGCTGGATCTACTTTTGGCTTAATTCCAACTGCATCTAGCATCTCAGTAGCCAGCAATACTGTTAACTCAACAACATCAGCTGGTCCACCACCAGATAAAACCTCTAATGTCTCGCGCACTTCAAGTGCGTTTCCAGCGGTTAAACCAAGTGGCACATCCATTGCGGTAACTAATGCACGGGTTTTAACTCCAGCACGCTTTCCTAACTCCACCATGGTGCGAGCAAGTAAGCCAGCATCCTTTGGATCACTCATAAAAGCACCAGATCCAGTTTTTACGTCGAGAATTAAAGCACTCGTTCCTTCTGCAATTTTCTTACTCATAATCGATGATGCAATAAGTGGAATAGCTTCAACCGTAGCTGTGACATCACGCAGTGCATAGAGTTTTTTATCCGCTGGTGCCAGCCCCGCACCCGCTGCACAAATCACAGCGCCACAATCTTGCAATACTTTTAACATTTCAGCATTACTTAAGGATGCTCGCCAGCCTTTGATTGATTCCATTTTGTCTAAGGTGCCACCAGTATGACCAAGACCGCGGCCAGAAAGTTGTGGGACAGCTGCGCCACATGCTGCTACTAATGGGGCTAATGGCAATGTTATTTTGTCGCCAACTCCGCCAGTTGAATGTTTATCTACCGTTGGGCGATCAAGCATTGACCAATTCATTTTTTCACCGCTATTAATCATCGCATCGGTCCATCTTGAAATCTCTCGATTGTTCATGCCATTTAACAAGATCGCCATTAATAGCGCTGACATCTGTTCATCTGCGATTACACCACGAGTGTAGGCATCAATCGTCCAGTCAATTTGTGAATCGTTTAATTCAAATTTATCTCGTTTAGCTGAAATTATTTCAACCGCTGCAAAGGGCTCGATCACTTATTTAAATCCTCCGGACCAAATGCCCATGGCAGGATGTATGACATTGGCTTTGGACCATCTGGTGTCATCAGTAACATTTCATTGCCACCATGTTCAAATAACAATTGCCGGCAGCGCCCACATGGAGATAAGAAATTTCCACCACCATCTACACATACCACTGCTATTAATCGACCACCACCAGTTGCAGTCAATGAAGAAATTAATCCACACTCTGCGCACAAACCAACACCATAGCTAGCATTTTCACTATTACAGCCGACAACTATTCGACCATCATCTACTAACGCAGCAACGCCAACCTTAAAGTTTGAATAAGGCGCATAAGCCTTTTGCATAATCTCTTTTGCGGATTTATGTAGGGAGTCCCAGTTAATATCCATGGGGTAATTCTCCTACGAAATTAAATTATTTATTACCGCGAGAGTATGGAATGCCATCGGCTGCGGGAGCACGAACCCGTCCGACTACGCCAGATACAGCAATAATCGTTGCAATGTAAGGAACCATCAACATGAACTCGGAAGGTATTCCCACTCCGATAATCGATAAATTTCCCTGCAGGCTCGTTGCAAAACCAAAAAACAAAGCGGCATATAGAGCTCCTTTAGGAGTCCACTTTCCGAATATAAGACAGGCAAGAGCAATAAATCCCGCCCCTGCTGTCATCTCTTTATTAAAACTGCCAACTGCGCCAAGAGTGAAATATGACCCTCCAATACCAGCCACCAAACCAGCCGTTAAAACATTTCGATAACGCAAACGGTTTACATCAATTCCAACACTGTCAGCTGCGATCGGTAATTCACCAATAGCTCTAGTGCGCAAGCCCCAACGGGTTTTAAACATAGCAAATTGAATAACCAACACAATTAAATACATTAGATAAACAATAATTGTTTGATCGAAAAGTACTGGACCAATTACCGGTAATTTTGATAAAAATGGGATTGCAATTCTTTCAAAAGTTGGTCCAGCATTCCAAGTATCACCATATGGGATTAGCAACTTAGAATAGATAAAACCAGTTAGTCCAATTACCAGAACGTTCAACACGAATCCAAGGATAACTTGATCAACCTGATACCTGATTGAAAAAAATGCAAGTAGTAGTGAGATAGCGGCGCCAGCTAAAGGAGCAACAATTAAGCCCATGTAAACATTTTGGAAAACACTAGCAATGATTGCAGATATACATGCAGCAAATAGCAATTGGCCTTCAATCGCAATGTTAATTACACCAGATTTTTCACAAAGAAGTCCGGACATTGAACCGAAAATTAAGGGAACAGATAACATGATTGCGCCTTGTAGCAGTCCGGTAAACGGAATGAATTTTCCAGCGGCAGCCCAGGACAAGAAGGACATTAAACTTCCAAATCCAAAAACTATAGTGCCAAGACTTATGCTTTTGCTTCGCTTTAAGTTTATAGCAGATATTAAGATACCCAAGAAACTTATGAGCAAGAATAATCCAGCCCCAGATTTGGGAGCTATCGCCCATTCGTTTACTAGTTGCCATTCTGATTCCACCACGAATCCAAAAGTTACATCTTCGGTTTTATTCGAACTTAAATAAAAGAAGTAGAAAAAAACAATTTGTAATACAAGCATTGAAACAATGCCGTTTTGTTGACGTTTCTGGTGAGCGCTCAAGTTTTGCATTAGCCGTTCCAACCCTTGGCGGCTAAAGATGATTCTGATACTTCTTTTTTGATTCTGAAAATGAACTTGATCAAAGTTGGCGTGGCAATAAAGAGAACAATTAGAGCTTGAATAACTTGAACAATCTCAACCGGAGTTCCAGTATTAGACAGTAAACTCAAGCCGCCGGTTTGTAATGCGCCAAACAAAAATGCAGCAAAAATAGTTCCTCCGACAGTCGCTCTACCCAGAAGTGCTACCGTGATCGCATCAAATCCGTAGCTACCACCAATATCTGCAGTTAAAGCATGATTAACACCTAGTACATGTACTGCACCACCTAATCCAGCCAACGAACCACAGATAAACATGGTAAGAAAAGTTACTTGCCCGGTTGAAATACCAGCTGTTTTTGCAGCGCTGGCATTAGCTCCAACTGCACGAAATTTAAATCCTATAGTGCTTACGTTCAAGAGCCACCAGATTGCTGCCGCAACAAGTAATGCGATTAGTAAACCTAAGTGGATTCTTAAATCAGAGCCTAAGAATTGCGGTAACTTTGCGCTTTGATTCACTTCGGGAGCTATTGGATTTATTGAATCTGGGCGAAGAAAAGTTTTTGTTTTTAAAATCCATAGAATAAAGAATGATGCAACGTAATTAAGCATAATTGTAACAATCACTTCGTGAGCTCCAGTTTTAGCTTTCAGGAATCCAACAAGTCCGCCATAAATACCAGATGCAAGGATGCCTGCCAAAAGAGCCAAGAGAACATGTATAACCGGTGAAAGTTCAAAACTGAATCCAATATAGGAAGCGGCAATCGCTCCCATAATAAACTGACCTTGGGCCCCAATATTAAACAAGCCAGCCCTGAAAGCAAGCGTTACTGACAAGCCAGCAAGAATTAATGGAGTTGCACTGACCGCTGTTTCGGCAATTGGATAAAAGCCTTTAAAAAAAGATTCGCCTCTTGCAAGATTAACATCGTAAATTGAACCTTGGAAAATAGCCAAAAAAGAATTTCCAATTTTCGCTAGAAATGCCAGAATAAATTCGCCAGGTGATTTAATTTTCGCCATAACTTCGGCATCAGTTAAAGCGATAATAATTCCGCCAATTAAAAAAGCAAAGTTAAAGGCTAGGAATGGAAGTAACGCTACTTTTCTAAACTTTATGATTGCATTTTTCAATTATTTAACCCCAGCCATCATCAAGCCTAATTTTTCACGAGTTGTGTTGTTTTCTACAATATCTAAAATTTCACCACGGTATAGCACCGCGATACGGTCAGATAGACCAATTACCTCATCTAATTCGGAACTGATCAAAAGTACTGCTTTGCCTGCATTTCTTTCCTGGAGCAAGCGCTCATGCACAAATTCTATTGAACCTACATCTAATCCACGAGTTGGTTGAGAAACTATAACTAGTTGTACAGAGCGAGAAAGCTCACGCGCTAAGACCACTTTCTGTTTATTACCACCAGAAAGGGAGGACACGTTGTCAAAAATACTTTGAGTTCTAACATCGAATTCTTTAATTAGCTTCCTAGCATTTTCTTCAATACGTTTCCTGTCCAATTGACCTAATTTTGACGTTGGTGCTAGATCATGAGTATCTAAAATTAAGTTTTCTGCAATGCTAAAACTACCAATTAGTCCATCTAATTCACGAGATTCTGGCACATAAGCAATACCAGCTTGAAGGGCATCGTTAACGCTGCGACCCAGAATTTCAACTGAGTTCAGTTTAATAGAACCAGTGACGTGTTCTTCTAAGTTAATAAGTGCTCTGGCTAATTCAGATTGACCATTGCCTTGGACGCCAGCTATTGCCAAAATTTCACCCGCATTTATATCAAGTGACAGGTTATTGAGTAATTTTCGACCGGATGAATCAAATACAGTTAAATTCCTAACCTCTAGAACTTTTTGCCCTAAGCGTTGGTCTGATTTTGTTGGAGTTAACACAACATTGTGGCCAACCATTAAAGTTGCAAGTTCTTCTTGCGTGGCAGTTGGCCCTGTAGTTCCAACAACTTTTCCTCGCCTGATAACTGTTATTCGATCAGCTACCGCCTTTACCTCACGCAATTTATGAGTAATAAATATGATTGAAGTTCCCTTTGATTTTAATGATCTCATTATTGCCAATAACTCATCAGTTTCTTGTGGAGTTAGAACCGCAGTTGGCTCATCCAATATTAGAACCTTTGCGTCATACATCAGGGCTCTTATTATTTCTATTCTTTGCTGTATTCCAACCGGCAAATTTTCAATAAGTGCATCTGGATCAATTTCAAATTTAAACTCGTCTGCAATTTCTTTGATCCGCACCTTTGCTTGATCAAGCGTTAACTTACCTCGTTTGCTAACTTCATGTCCTAAAACAATATTTTCGGCAACTGTAAAAACTGGAACTAACATGAAGTGTTGATGCACCATTCCAATTCCATGCTTCAGTGCGTCGGCTGGCGAATTGATTACTACTTCATTTCCATCAATAAGAATTTTTCCAGAGTCAGCTTCCTGCAATCCGTAAACGATATTCATCAACGTGGATTTTCCGGCACCGTTCTCGCCGAGAATTGCGAGTATCTCCCCGTTAGCTACTGACAGGTCAATAGAATCATTAGCTATTAATGTACCAAATTTCTTGGTAACACCCTTCAGTTCTAATGACATATGCCTCCGATATAAATGATTCTTAAATTAAAACTGGGTGAGTTAAACTTCTAACTCACCCAGCGATACTACATATCGATCAATTTGATTTGATCAATTACTTTGCAGGTACCCATCCGTTAGCAATATCTTTTGCCAACTCAGCTACCTCTTTTTGAAGAGATGCAGGAATACCGGTCTTGTATTTTCCGTAAAGAGGGGAAAGTCCAACACCCTTATTCTTTAGAGTTCCAACGTAAGGAGTGTTAGTAAATTTGCCATCATAGGCATCTTTAATAACTGATTGAACTCCTTCACTCAAGCCTTTCAGCACAGAGATCATTACAACTGAATCGTATTTTGGAGCTGCTAAATGTGCATCAGCATCGACCCAAAGCGCAATAGATTTCTTTGTGCTCAGTGAGTTTTCGACAGTTCCTACAACAAGTGATCCGCCGACAGGGAAAATAATGTCAGCTTTTTGTGCCTCAAAAGCAACTGAAAGCTCTTTTGCTTTAACTTGATCAGAAAAGTTTCCAACAAATGTTCCTTCACTTGGCTTTGCTGTATTCCAACCAAGTACTTTTACATTCTTGCTCTTCACATCGTTGTAATACTGAACGCCTTTGGCAAAGCCATCCATGAAAATAGTTACAGGTGGGATTGGTGCGCCACCGTATGTAGCGACGACTCCAGTTTTTGAGTAACCAGCAGCCATGTAACCAGCAAGGAATGAATTCTCGTTGGTATTGAAGTTTAGGCCTTTAAGATTAGCTCCACCGGAAGCACCGTCAACCATTGCGTACTTAATTCCTGGATTTGCTGCTGCAGATTTTTTAACCGCATCTTCAAGTAGGTAGCCGATGCCGAAAATCAATGTGCACTTCTTGTCCACGAATCTCTTTAGGTTTGCATCGTATGAAGTTCCGGCTGGCAAGTATTCAATTGAAGAAGCCCATCCTTTTTTCTTTGCAATTTTTGCACCTTCATAAGAAAGTTGGTTGAATGATTTGTCGTTGATGCCACCAGTATCTAGTGCAACGCAAACTTTTTGCTTAGTTGCTGCTTGTGCAGTTGGTGCAACAGCAACGCCAGCAACAAGTGTTGATGCGGCGATGATGCTTAAAACGCGTAGTTTCTTGCTCAATTGGCCCTCCTAGGTAGGGTTGTAGGTTGTTGATGAACCTTATATGGAAGGCACAACTACGCTCACGCAACGCCGTGCTGTGATTATTACAATTTAGATTCTCAGAAGTAAACTCTAAATTAAGAGTTTAAAGTTCTAGGCGTGCAAAAATGCTTTTACAGCTTTATTTTCCCAGACTTAATGGCGGTAGTGATCGCCTGCACTTTTATAGGAAGGGTAGCCCCTGAAACTAGAGTCGCAGTTAATCCCCCCTCCTTTAATCCATATCTGCGCCCGTAAATACCCTTACTCTCATCCAAAATATCTAATATATTTTTATTAGCAAGCTCAGTAGCAATCATTTGCTCAACGGCAACATCAAAGCGTTTTTTAACAGCTAGGTACTGGTTTTTCTTGCCCGCTGAAATATTTAAAAAGAATTGTTCCGGGAGAACTCCAGAGATTAATGCCTTTCGACCCTTGCTATTTAAGGCAGCAATCGTAGAAATAACTAGATCAGATTTGCTCCAAGTTGAAAAAACTTGATCATTGCCAGCTAATACCAACTCTTTAATATCATCACCATTAGTTTGATCAATTAACTTGCTACTAACTTTAATCTTTGAGTTGATGCTCTGGGCACCCTTTGTAAAGAGTGAAATATGAGCACTCACCTGGCTATCAGTCTTATCGCCAATAAATGCAATCTTGCCAGTTTTAGAGGCGCCAGCAAGGGCTGCGCCAGCTACATAAATACCTTGTGTCACTACAAATGAGAGATTTGAAACGTTGGTAACTGCTACAGATTCATCATCGATTATTGCAAATTGTGTGTTTGGGTATTCGTTAGCGATCCGCTTTACCGTGTCCGCATAGCCGGCGCCGATACAAATAATTAACTTGTAATTATTCTTAGCCAAAAATCTAACCCGGGTAATTCGATGGCG
>Ga0247722_10000211_pt1 | contig 37562 bp, 48 predicted proteins | sample MSEWelMarce3H_FC_FD_189094 | JGI IMG/M metagenome (GOLD analysis project Ga0247722, IMG submission 189094) | Subsurface sediment microbial communities from gas well in West Virginia, United States - MSEEL Well Study Marcellus 3H_FC | ecosystem: Environmental > Terrestrial > Deep subsurface >... | reverse complement strand
ATCGAAGAAGTCATGACATCGCCGGACAATCGTCACGGAGAAGTTGTCTCACTCGTCCTCGTTTCTTCCGTCGGTGCCGAAGGTCTTGACTTCAAGGCTATCCGTCATGTGCACATCCTTGAGCCATACTGGAACTGGGCGCGTATAATGCAGATCCAATATCGTGGTATTCGTAACGATTCTCACCGCTCACTCCCAGTCGAGGAAAAAAATGTCAAGACATACGTTTACTGCGCCGTTCCACCACGACCATCAACCGATGAGGCAGTCATCATCGACACGAATGACATGATCGCCGCACATCTCAAGGACGTGACAACATTGACCCTCCAAGAAGTAACCCATCCCGGCTCAAAGATTCGCGGTGAAGATGGTAAGGAAATCGTCATCCTTCCTGACACGACCGACGTGTCGTTGTTGTACGAGGCACTGCGAAAGTATCAGATCATCTCATCATTCCTTGGGCCAATGCAAAAATCATCAATCACAGCCGCGATCGATGATCTTCCAGGTGCTCGTCTTTGCGCACCCAACAATAAGACATCCTTTACCAAAGACATCAACGCCGACTTGAAGATGCCCGATGAGTGTCGCCCATACATTGTAAAGAAGGTTGAGGCAAAAAGCGTTACCGTTCTCGGACATGATTATGTATACGTCCCTGACAGTGGTCGGTGGGGCTTCCGTATATTCGCTGCCGATGGCACTGCACGTCCTCGAGAGGTTAACCCAAAAGACCCCGAGTTTATGGTTATCATGCTCGCCGTTGAAGATGCGGAAGGTGTTGGGTTGGGACTGTAAAAATGACGAGGCCAATCCCACAAAAAAATGGCCCATCAATCCCCTGAAGAAATGAAGAAAGATTTGGTTAACATCAAGCATAACCTCCGAGTATCACACTTTTATGACTGGATGATTACACCAATAATTCATCACTCATCAACGATTAATTACACATACCTTAACCTGCCATCGGTACGTCTTCGCGCCGCCATATGTATCATTCACTCAAAGATGATGAGCTGTCGTTCGGCAGTTATTAATGATATGATGGGAGTTCGCCTCAATCGGGTTGTCCTTGCAGAAATTATAGAAGCCGAAGATGCCACCCTCTTGCGTAATGTTGACATGTATGATGAAGAGGCCGCAGTTACGGTTGGGGTGGTGCATGCATTAGATAGGGCGAGCGATGAAATTAAGCATCTCTTCAATGATCGTTTTGGTGCCAAAAAATAGATGATCTTTTTTTGTAGAGGGCGGCTTACATTCGTACCCAAGGTCTCGATAGTCCTCGCAAATAATCCTTCACATCATTGTGATCATCATTATCGTCGAGAGAATGTTTATGCATCTCTTTTTTTACGTCGAGGGACGAATCTCCATCCAATTCATCTAAGCGAATTTTTAGATCGATGAGCATCTTCATCATCTCCTCATTTTTTGTTGTCAATGTGTTGAGCCTATCGGTAATTTCGTCCAATCTACTGTCGGCCATCGTATGCAACAACATATGACTGGCTCAAAAAAGGATGCCAACTAATCTTCATACCTAGCTTCTTTTTGTCTGCCGATCTCCTGTAGATATTCGATAATGCCTCTTCTTCTATCGTCTTCTTCGTGTCTGATGACCCTAGGTGGTTTGATATACATACATCCAACCTTTTCTTCGAGGAATCGAACGCGATCTTCTAGTCGTCTTACGATTCTTCGCAACTCGTCCACCTCTTCTTCGGTGGTTACTACGGGGTTTATATACATCATATGACCTCATCAACCTTAGGGTCATAATCGAAAGATCGCAACAGGTCTGAGAAGAATTCACCGATCGATCCAACGGCAGCCTCAAGGACATACTTCGCTGTCAGCCCATTTCTGAGGTTCATAGTTATGTCACAGTCACCGTAATCCTTGTGATCCATGATAGTGATGTCTACGTCCTTGCCAAATGACTCGACAACGGCGTGGAAGATCATCTCCGGAACTGTTCCATCCATCTCCGACAGAACTAACTTGGCTTTGCCACCTTCCGTCTCTTTAACCTCAGAGAAACGCTCACGACACGTCGACAACATCTTTAGAACGACGTCGATGCCTCTCTTTACCATACCTCGTGGCGACATTGTTCCGTATGTTTGGAACGCCAATGTCATCTTTTCAGTCAAGTGGTCTTTACCAGCAAAGTAACCACCGGCCATCGCAGCATATTCGTGATCTTGTTTGACCTTGACTGTTATGTTGTTGATGATTAGGTACTCATTTCTGAAGAGGGTAGATATCTCCAACTCTGGGGATACGATGTAACCACTTGGTCCCACCAAATCCTCGGCGTAAACATCGATAGGCACTGAGTGATTGTTGATCACCGACAATGAATACGTCGTTCCAACAGGAATGGATTGATGAATAGGAATGAGTGCGATACGATGAGCCACATATTCAGGGATGACTCTCTTATCTTCAGTGATCATGTCTTCTGGATTAACGTGGAGATATTTGGCCGGTACCATTGTATCGATGAGAACGCGACGAATGGCGTTGATATATCTTGATGGTGTGCCATCGGGGAATATCATCTCGAAGTCGATGACGCGAGGATTATATGTTGGCTTCTCAGTGATCTTGATGTGCATGATGGCGGATGTGTATGTTTTTTGTGGCCGAAAAAGACTATTCAATTTCCTTGAACCCTAACACATAATGGACATAAAAATCTGCATTATCTACAAGGAGGGGGATAAGACCTGTGCCAACTTTCTCAACACATACAACCAATATGTCCTACCAAAGGTGCGCAAATATCGGCTCATCATCCCGGTCATCTCTACTATTAACCTCAAGCCCATGCAGATGAAGCTCTTCAACAAGTATCTGCAGAAAGGCATATATCCATTCGCTTACGTGGGTAAAGGGAAGTCGTCGAACGAGGTTTACACAAACATGGACCAAGTCATCGACATCATCATTACGGTCATCAAGGCAACAAAGTCAACATATGACAAGGGTAGCTACGTATCCAAGATCGGTACAGCGCCAGTAGAAGACTTCCTCGAGCTCGAGAGAAGGAAAGATCTCTTTGTTGAGTCAGTCGGCGATGCAAACTCAGGCAATGACGACGTAACATTCGGAGAGAGTGATGCGCGATCATCGAAGATCATTGCGCGAGAGATACCATACCGACAAAATAATGCGGCAATGACGGCCAGGTATAGTTCACAAGCAGATGAGGACTTTGGAAAAAAGGGCGGGTTTGATCCTATCGAGAAGTCATTCGTGAAAGACCAGATAGACGCAGAACAACATGACATCGACATGTTTGTTTACGAGACATTCAAGGATGCTGCATACGATCCAGACTATGCAGGAAACGAACAAAAAGTATCTGCAGATGGTGTGGGTAATCGTATACCATCGCGATTGTCGGAAATCATGAACGGCAAGTTTTAACCATCTGTCACCATATATATGATAGAGCAGGCAAGTATGAGACAGACGATGATAATGAGCATGGCGCCAACAAAGAGCAACTCTATGAGTGGCATCAACTTTTTTCGCCATCCACCCTCTTTACCGACATCTTTCCCGACGAGACTATCTGTCTCCATCTTCTCAACAAAGCTGGCCGATGATACTCGAATGGCAGGTATGTATACGATGACATCTCCACTATCACCATCCACCGGATGAACCATCATCTCGTATATCATGTCCATTCTCGCAAAATCTGGGTAAGCTTCGATGATACTTGTTATACACTTGATCGCCTTCACCTCATCGTTGCCAAAACTGGATAGGTGAATGGCCCCATATTTACCTCCAGCAGCGCACGATACAAGAATATCACCATCGACGACGATGGAAGACATATATCTGATACCGCTGATGACCTTCGTAACAACATCGACAGGGGTGAAGTTATAGACGCGGACAGGTACAGGGTGTGTAGTTCCGCTAACATAGACAGCATAACCTTCGGACATTTTTGACGTATACGTATCATCACCAAAAAATGGTCAAGTCAACTCTAACCGATTATGGTAACCTCGTTACTCAAAAGACGTTCGAGAAACTACGCGACAAGGCTGCCGCGACTAAGATCAATGCATACAAAAAAACAACACACCGCATACCCGTCCACATCGATCATTACATCGATGGTGGTAAGTTTGTACAAGTGCCGCGTGGCATTTGCAATGTTGGATTCGTTACTCGCGACGAGCCAGGAGAACTGTCGCGACGATTAGGAATGCCAGAACTGATGTCCTATCAGGAAGAAATCGTCACACACGTCTCCGCGACTCTTGCTGAAAAGTCGTGTTTCTATCTGCAGATGGACACCGGCCTTGGCAAATCATATGTAGCCGCCGGACTGATCGCAACCATGAACGTCAAGACATGCATCATCGTTGCCAACAAATCGTTGTGCAAGCAAATGCACGGTGACATGTTGAAGGCGATCCCATCCATCCGCGTCGTCAAGTATGATAGTGCCAATGATAAGGGCATTGCTGTGACGAGTGGAAAAAAGAAGGTCTACGTCCCCGACTGTGATGTTCTCATAATCGTCATCAACACGGCCGCGAAGATGCATCCATCGTTCTTCAATCACTTTGGCCTCGTCATCTATGATGAAGTGCATGCTTACTGCACCGATACATTCTCCGCTGTATTCTTCAAGGCTGATACTGCGAGGTATACATTTGGCATGACAGCCACTCCGTCGAGGATAGATGGGATGGAATCGGTGAGCTTCTTGCATCTTGGCACCCCAGTTGAAGCCGCGAGTATCTCAGCCGACGAGGAAATGGATGCAGGTAACTTTCATGGTACATTTCATGCGGTTCACTACACCGGACCGGTCGAGTTCACGAAGGTGATCAAGAGTTCAGCCGGTGTTCCCTCACCCATCCTCATGGCCAACCAATTCTTGTCAGACCCATTCCGACTGATGTTGGCGGCAATGATCGTCATCGATGCATATAATGCTGGCAGGTATGTGTACATATTTTGTCAAACACGAGACCCTCTTGACATACTTCGTCGTAGAATTATTAACGTCGCCCCCGACGAATTCCGCGATCTACTCAAGAAGCAACTATTTATCGTGACGGGTAAGTCGAAGGAAGAAGAATCGGACATGGCAAACAAAGATGCCCGTATCTTCTTGACGACGTATATGCTTTCGTCGAAGGGGTTGAGCAATCGTCGATTCGACACCCTTCTACTATTGACACCGATGAAGAGTAACATGATGCAGATCACTGGACGTATATTCCGTAAGAAGTCGGATGAGGGCCGTCGGCGTCTCATCATTGATCTCGTCGATGATAGAACATTCATGTCCAAACAACACTCGAAGAGAGTGAAGGACACAGCTTCTCGCAACTTGGTGCAGAAAAAAAGCTCGGTTTCTTACAAGGATATCGGTATCCAAACATCCATCCGAAATCTTCTCCGCGATGTAGATGCTTACAACATTTATGGAGACGATGATGTCGGGTTTGATGGTTGGAGTGAAGAAAGGATTAACGGATTCATTGATGTATATGGAGACATACCTCGCGAGAATCAGGAAAGGACAGTGTGGCCAATCATACCAGTTGAAAAAATCAAGGAGTATATCCTCTCGTATATGAGCGAAGACGACGAAGACGAAGAAGACACGGGGAAGAATCATCGATCATACGATACTATCACCGACGAAGAGGATTGATGCTCATAGATACATCTTCATTATCTCCTCTCTTTTTTCGTCATCCGCATCTCGATACACCCCAAATGTTCGCATCAGCAATTTGCCCATCGCTTCTCTGGCCCCAGCCACTCTCGCCAATGTCACCGAATTTGTTTGCTCAATCTTCGTATCAACCATCGCCCTGAACCCAGGACAATCGTCGCGTCGATACACATCTCCGATTGCCGACGACATGACTGAGTCGCTGAGACAATGAAGAGCGCGTAAATATTTTTCGCGGTAGTTGAGTATGTTCGGATTGATGTACAATATGCTGGCAGGAATGTGTCGATAGTTCACTGGCCACATTGAAACAATGTCATCATACCCTCCATGCTTTCTGGCGATCTTTGCGATCTCTACATTGTTGGGATTATTCTCGATGAACGCCGGTAGTCGTCGGTAAACATATTCCTCCATTGCATTTCTACATTCCTCCCAACGGTATGGAAGGATATGATATCTCTTCATCACCCTTACGGCCAATTTTTTGAGAGTGATGTACGACGAGAATGGCAATGCATCTCTATAGTGGATGATGATCTCGACGCATCTCATTGGCATGGCAAGAATTGCGAGGGAAAGTTGGTCATCGTCTATATATGGCGGCGCAAAGTTGGTGTAAGGGATGTATGATACAACAATACTATCAACGAGATCATCGAACATTTTCTGTGAGTATGATCGGTCGATCAAAAAAGATGGCGGAATAGATCATACCCTATAATGACTGGCGCCGATGATCTCCAACATTTCCTGGTCCTTTAAGATACCTGCAAACTCAACGACACGATATTCGACGATAAATTTCCTCGTCATCTCACGGAATCCTGGACATGTCTCATATGCTTCCTTTACCGCTCTCGTAACAACACAATTGTTCAACGATACAAGGGCGCTCAGATACATCTCGCGGTGAGACACATATTCCCACTCCACGCCATACGACAATCGGTACCTTTCCTTCTCGGGCCAATATGCGAATGCTACATCCTTAGTAATGGAACAACGATTGTTTATGTATCTGTGTATGCATGTCTCCTTCGGATTGTTGTAGATAAAGTCGATCATATCATCCTCATCAAGTGTTTCCATGTGTCTGATAAACTCCAAACACCATGTAGATACATACGAATAACCGATGGGTATTATCATCATGTGTTTCACGATCGATGACATAAACTTGCCGGCCGATATACCTTCTTCATCGGTCATGAATGGCTTGTGTGCTGCATAAATATGGTAGGCCAAACGCGGTCGCGCCAACATTCTAATGATGATGTCAGGATATGACAATGTTAGGTCGGCATATAATTGGTACGGTATAAACGAGACAATTTTGGCGTTGACGTATTCATCAAACATGTCCGTCATCTTCGTGTGGAGAATTATGTATTCATCGATCATTATTTTTTGCTTATGGCAGCCATCGTCAAAAAAAGATGATGATCTACCTAAAGATGGTTAGCTCCACCACGAAGTCTAAGGACTAAGTGGATTGTTGATTCTTTCTGGATGTTGTAATCAGATAGTGTTCTACCATCTTCGAGTTGTTTGCCTGCGAAGATGAGACGTTGTTGATCTGGTGGAATGCCTTCCTTGTCTTGGATCTTGTTCTTGACATTCTCAATGCTGTCGTTTCCTTCAACTTCGAGTGTGACTGTTTTGCCGGTGAGTGTCTTGACGAATACTTGCATGTTTTTTATGTTACTTCGTCGAATCAATTTTATGGAAAAAATCACACGACCCTCGAAGGGGTGCGGATGGGCGGGAGAGGTTACATTAATGTAAACGCAGTGATATCACAGATCTCTGTGGCCAACCTATACACCTCAACAACACGACCTTTGTCTGCTGTCTTCTCATAGATAGAGATGCAATTCTCGATAATCTTGACAAAGTTGTTCGGCACATCTTTCTCACTCTTCATTCTTTCGATCATCTTATCGGGATCGCAGGAGTAGATTTCCTCGGAGTACTCCAAGAATTTTTTGCCCACGTTATCGACGATGTAGCCAGCAGCGACGGCATTGCCTAACTTTGCGAGGAAACCTTGACCTTCACGAATCTTGTCACGAATGAGGATTCCTTCTTCACCATCGGGTGCGATGCCCATGCATACATTAAGGATGGCGCGAAGACGGTTAACGATCTCTTTATCAACATTGCGTTGATTGATGATGCCGATAAGAGCTGATTCACTGAGGGAGAAGTCTTTGTTAGTGATGGCCGGCATACGATATACGGTTAATGATGGATATCCCTAAATCGCTTACTCGTCGTCGTCGTCGTCTTCATCTTCCGACACATCGGCCTTCTTCGACTTTCTTGTCTTCTTTGCAGGCTTCTTAACCGCCTTCTTCTTCTTTACTGGCTTCTTTTCTTCCTCTTCATCTTCATCTTCGTTTGTCACTCTCAACAGTTCATCTGGCGGTAAGTATGCGTGGACGTCTTCCATCTCTGACCAACAGTAGAACTTAACGATACCGATCGCATCGCCGCGATTCTTGATCTTACCAAACTCAGCAGTGAGACAGGCTATCTTCTCGGAGTTGATGTGGAATGTAGTCATTTCATCGACAGCATTCTTCAAGAACATACGGAATGGTCGGAGATCGACAGAAACATAGGCGTCTTCGGCATTCTCGTTTTCTGGGAGAACGAGAGATGGTAGGTTGATGGCGTACATATTTTTTGAGCCTCTATCTCTCGTCTCGATCGTCACTCTCTTGGCAACGTTGTCGGAAAGGATGACGGCTTCATGGTTGTAATTCTTCACGAGATTGACGAATTTACGCTTGTAGCTCTTCGAGAAACTGCTGAATGCGATCGGCCATGTTCGCTCAACATCACCAAAGATTGGACCGATAGACTTGTTCTCTGGATTGTTCTCTGACGTTACCGTTGTCTCATGCTCCTTGGTAGTCTTGTTATACACATACATTGTGATAATGTGTTTGTCCCCACCACGGAGCCGGCCAGAAGATGCATCATCGACGATTGGGGCAACGGCTAACTCAAACTCATAGTCATACTCTTGTTCGATTTGGTTGGCGCAACGCAGGAATGAATCGCAGTCGATGTAAACGTCGATAGGCTCCTTGCAGTAATATCTGTTGCACTTGTGCCCATCGATAACGGTCATCAGCTTGAATCCATGTCCGTAAAATGACATGGTTAACTTGTCGGCGGTGAACGATAATCGGATCATGTCGGCTTCATAGTCGCTGTAACATGTTAACAGTTTCTTGAAGATGGCCGGCCGAGTGATGAAGAATTCGACTACATGTTTGTCATCGTTTGGTGAATCAACGACGCCCAATATTTCTACTTCTTCATCTGTCTTCGTAAACTTCGATGGTCTGCCAACACGGCGTTTTGTACTATCACGGGTCATATGATATCGATCGACATCGCATATCACGATATATAAATGTAGACATAAAATATACGTGGTCGCGTCTGACTTCATGCTTTTTTGGCTGAGGATAGCATAAGTAGATATGATGATCAACCAACCATCAGAGTCATTTGACTACTATCCAATCATACAGCGCCAACCAATCATTACTGGCGGTCGACCAATCTTCACTGTCACGATCGGACAGGGGCAGCAAAAAATCATTCACCCAACTCACGTGGAATTCACAGAAGATATCATCTGTCAAAAACTGTCCATACGTTGTCTCAACGCAAACCTCAATGAGTTCATCTTTGAGATCGTTAGTCAGACAGGAGAGACGATTGGTGTCAAGAATGGCTCGACAGTAACACTGAGGAGAGTGACATATTTCCGCGAGACTCATTACCGTCTTCTTGGCCATTACACTAACGCCGACGGCGACTCTTCAACGATGGAGATATTCCACATATCCATCTCATGGCCATCGCGACGAAATCAACCATCGGTTAGGGCTGACCTTGTCTCGCTCCTTGCTATACAAGGCGACGAGGATATCCACCTACCACCTCGAACATTCTGGGGGTATTGGGATAGGGTTGGAGAAGGCATTGCCCCGGAACTGGAGACGTATAGAGAGAATGGAAGTCTTCCGAAGTTGATACCCCCATCCATCCTCGGAGGGCAATCAAACATCTTTCCTGGTTTTCGCAGTATCCTTGAGTGTGGTACTGATGCACAGGTCAGCATCATCGTTACCCAAATACTTGGCACCGACGATGTGTCGCCGACTAAGTATCGATCGCTCATCTCGGCCAAAAAAGATCGAATGGGGACAGACATCGATTTGGCGCAACTCATATACGACATGAATATTATGTACGGCTACGAATATCACGTTAACCACGAGTTAATCATGTACTTTCGCAGCTAACTCATCCTTGCGCGACAATTCACGAAGTTTGGCCTTCTTCATCCATTCATCTACCACCGTCGTATATGCCTTTCTGCTCATCACTCTATCGTTGCGTAGGTATCTTACCATCTCTTTCAAGAAGATTGCCTGGCGGCCAGCAGATATACGCATATACTCTGTGATCCCTGCTTGTACATATGCACCATCGACAAGATCGTCGGTGAATATCTGTACGTAGTCATTCACCTTTTTTCCGGCATGCTTAGAGATGACATCGAGTGTGTCAAGGCTGTGCAGATCATACATACGACTGATGAGTTCATCAGCACCACGTGGTCGACGATAACCTACACCAACAAGGTAACTCTCGGAGTTATATGGTCGCGAGGTTACAGGTTTGATGAGGTAGAATTCGTCGAAGAAGTTTGCATACAATTCGGCCAGACGACGAGAGTTGTCCTCATAGAGTGTGTATTGTTTGGCGATGAATGTACCTCCTTCTCTGAGAGTTTCGAGACCGACGATGGCACAGCCGAGATGAAGCTTGAAGTTAGCCCGTTCTTGGTCTTCGTATGCACGAAAGATGACATTGCCATTCTCATCCTTGGTGTCGACGGTAACGTCAATGCCAGCATCATGCGAGTATAGATCACACCCGGCCGGATTTCGAGAACGATACATGGAGATACATCTCTTGACGACGGCGGTGTTCATCATGTCACCATTGAACTCTTCTTCCTCGGCAGTCGAGGCGCCTACAGATGAGGCAAACTCACTCGTGATCATCCATCTCTCGGGGTTACCTCTGAGGAAACCATACTTGTCTTCCAACATTGTTCCAACACCATCAGGCTTGTATGACGATGCTACCCAGTCAAGGGTTGTGTCAGGATAGTGACTCTTGAAGACATGATTGAGGGCAGATATTGAGCTACCTGGTAACTCAGCGTTACAGAATGCATGGAAAGTGCTATCCATCGTCCCGACGCGAACATCGAGGATAGCGCGGTTAATGATGGTTGGGATAATCGTATACAACTCAACATACTTAGACCAGGCATTTGTCGGATATTGGGCATTCAACCCACGAGCTTCTGTGAGAACGCCACGATAGACGTCAAGAGAATTGGTGATACGTGACGTTGCTTCCTCCCTATCTGGGGTGAAGAATTCGTCCAATGATCGTTTGGCGTCGTTGAGCGCATCTTCGTTAACATCCTTGAATGATACGCCCTTTGTCGATAGAGAGATAGGGGCACCTTTGATTCCGACGACGAGTGGGATGGATTGGATGAGCTTCATGGTATGATTGTGTGATGAAGAGGAATGATCGTCAAAAAACGTCTTCCATGATTTTTTTTGAATCCCGCCGTTGATAAAAAAGGCAATGCTCGATATAGTGTGTCTCAGTAACATTTCTTCATACTTGTACCTTTATAGGACTCGTGTTAGCCTAATTCGCGCATTCAATGTCAAGGATCAGTTGGAGCGTGCGATGATTGGAATCATCGAAGAGTCAATGTCGAAGGAAATGATGAAGATGGCAGTCGCATTTGATCCAATCCTCATTGTCCGATACATACACATGAATGGAACATACCCAAAAAATATCGACAGCGATGGAAAGTTGATGGTGAACTATTTCAACCGTGATTTACGTTCGATAAAACTCAACGAGTTGCAGATGATAATCGACATGATTGAAAGATATGGTTCACCAAAGATATTGATGCGTCGTTTTCCACAAATACGTGGTTGGGAAGATATGGACATACGTTATCCGTCGAAGCGGGAAATGGACTATGGACTCATACAATACCTCGTGAGTGTTGGCGAAGGAGATATGTTAACATGGATCGCTACGATAACAAGTATGTGGTGGCGATATGATATCCACGGGAGGAAGAAGAAATGGACAGGAGAAAGTGATGAAGAAAAAATATGACACACCAAACAGACCACGCCAGTTCGTTTGCAGCAAACATCTACGACATGGGGACTATTACTGATTACATTCGTTTCATTGTGTGCAGTATTCATGTTACATTGTCTGTCGATATGTTGATGTCAAACATCATGCAATATCTCGTGAGTGTTGGCGAAGGAGACATGTTAACATGGATAACAAGAATGCGGCGGTACTACTCACAACCCATCTTTTTTGGTGAAGATTGTGTCGTTGAAGATGGTTGGATACGTTTGTGGCCATTTCTTGATGATCTCTTGTTCATTCATAAACGCCTCCATGAGGATTGGCTTTGTTAGCCGTAGACAAAGTCGGCAGATGGTGTGTGATTAAGGTACATATCTTTCACTTCATCTGGTTCGTTGCCGGTCAGAATATTGTTTGTCTTGATGTGCACAGGATGGGCGGAGATGGATGCATACCTTCAACGCGCCATTATGATCATGCCGACAACATATTTTACGACGATCATTGCATATAGATGGATGCCAATCATGGCATAAAAAAACATGGGAAACATGAGTAAACATGATAGATGGGTAAATGATATCAGCGAGAGGAAGGAGAAATGTACAGGAAGGGGAAGGCATGACGATTACGAAACCGCGTCAGTTCATGTGCGGCAACCATTGCCACCATCGCAAACATCGCAACCATTGCCATCATCACAACCATTGCCATCATCGCAACCATTGCCATCATCGCAACCATTGCCATCATCGCAACCATTGCCATCATCGCAACCATCACCACCATCTACGAAATGGAAACCACTACTTATCACATCCGTTGCATTGTTCGCAGCATTAATGTTACGTCGTCGTCCGTCGGTATGTTGATGTTAATAAAAATGATCGACCAACCATATACCAAACATCATGCAACGATCATACAATAATCGACCATTATCGACAGGATATGCTGGACCACCTATACCATTATGGGCGTTCTTCCTGCCTAAGAGATCATCCTCTTCATCATCTTCATTCCCTCCAAGCCTACCTATCATCTTCACGGCAACGATGGCAGGATGGTTATTATACACGCTTCGTAAGTTGAAGCGTTGATGATTTTTTGACGACAAGTCAGTGCATGTAAAAAATGTTCGACATCCTCTGTCTATCTAACATCATCGGCTATGTATACTTCTACGATGATCGAGTATCCCTCGTAATCGCCCTTAACATACATGACATCGAGGATAGAAGACAGCTAGGCATCATCGATAATCATGCACCATTCGTCAAGGTGGATGATCACTTTCTTCTTCTGCGTTATTATTTCCGCGACGATGTTCCACGATGGCGTCTGGATGGGTATGCACATATCTCGAAAACAGGCATGTCACAGGAGATGATGGTCGTCTATGCCAATGCGTTTGACAGGTATAAATTCCCACACATTCTCGTGGAGAAGGCATGTAAGTCTGTCAAACATGTAGTGGGTCAGTATTCATCTTACTACTATGGACATGAACATGGCAAAATCAACGACCGTCGTGGTCGATGTATCTATAACATAGAGGATGATGATTGCGTGGGCAAAGAATATTTCTCAGAGGATGATACAATAAGATTCATCAACATGACGCCGCATGATGAATACATTATGCCACACGACAAGTATCTCATCCGTACTCGATCGCGCGATCACCTCGGCGATTTGATGTACACATTCAACGCTGGCAGAAACATTGTCACCGCGATGCTTGATAAATGGCCAACCCTTGGGGTGGGTGGAAGATGAGTCTTTTTTTGACGATCCTTTCGCTCTCCAAAAAAGTGATATGATCGTCAACACCCCAACATCTACCGAGATCATCAAATACGTCGTCAGAAAATCAGGCAAGGATTACGGAGCCATTAAGGCAAAGTATGCATCATCTTTCGATCTGCTGACATTTATGAAGGCAACCCTCGATGTTCCTCTCCCAAAGACGGAGAAGGTAGCGGGATCAAATACCACAGAAGTATCGTACAAGATACGCGCAATCTCTGAGAACATGAGCACATTGTTGCCAAACATTACATCATCGGAAGCGGGGAGTACAATTACATACCTCGATCATGGCTGCGGGGATGGAAAGATTACGATGGAGATGGCCGATATCCTCGAGAAGGCTATCCCATCATCTCATGTGGCTGTTCACGGCATTGACATCTATCGACACGCCTCTCTTCCATCGTCGATGACATACTCGGCGCCAGCATCTGATGGTAAGATCAATTACGATGATGATTACTTCGACGTGATTACATGTCTCCTCAGTCTTCACCATGTGCCAAAGAGTGTACAAGAGTTTACGATTGCCGAGTTGACGAGAGTATTGAAGCCAGGCGGCACTCTCATTATCTACGAACACGATGTTGCATCAACGGCAGGACAGACGATGACAAAGTCATTCTTCAACCTACGCATGTATCTTGACGCAGTTCACATGACGTTTATGTTCTATGGTGACAAGAATGAACGAAGTGTTGACCGCGAAGATCCTCGACTGTTGACGAACAACGATGTTACATGGATCTTCGAAAGCACATACCATCCTCGTCAGTGGTATATCGATCATTTCACAGGGGCCGGACTCGTAGAGGGAGGATATTATCACGAAAAAAATAGACAGATGATGTACTATGAATCATTCATTAAACCATCCCTACTTAAGTAGGTCGGGGCGATTATGTGATGATTGGATGAGTATGAATGAACTCTTCGATCTTTTTTAGGATGGTGTCGAACATTGATGAAACTGTCGGGTCGGCAATATACGTGTTTATGAGCGACGATACGCCATCCTTTGCCCCCGTCAACGCCATCTGTAGTTTATTATGGAGGTTAATACGTTCACGCGCATGAACAACGAGAGAGTCGTGGATGTTCTCTGCTGGCACTTTCTTGTAAACATCGTTGATGTCGGCAAGAAGATCGATGAGTAACATGCACATCGTGATGTTCTCCTCAACTGCGACAACGGCAGATTGTCGATCCTGGGCTGAATACATTCTCGTGATGAACTGTACTGGGGATGTGTCGACCTGTAGATATCCGCTCTTATGGTCGACGGCAATTTTTTGGCTGGCCGTTAGCTTCGCGATCTGTCGAAGATTGTTTATCGTTCTCTGGATGAGAGTGTTGTATTTATCCATCGTATTCGGCGTGACTATGTATGAGTGTATATGTGAGTCGAAAAAATTATGAACCATTGCGACCTTCGAGGTCGACAAGATTATCTACGAGTGCGGTAGAGGGATGATAAATATTCGTTAGCAACATGCTCCGCATACTTTTTGTCGAAGAGTGTGTCGATGACAACATTTCTTCCGCTCTTCGTCTTTAGTGGGCCAATCTTTTCAGCAAGTAGGTAAGCGAATGACCCTAACATGTCTGGGTTTCGTGTGCGAGTACAGCACATTGTGAATGTGTGGCGAACCAATGCATTAATGTAGTCGCGAACAGATATATACTCTGTCATATATGATGGGTACATGATTGTGAAGTCACTATCCCAGCCACAGAGAATGGCACGGGCAATGATATAAGTCTTCCTTACAGTCTCAGCTGCAGCGAGAGGGTTATTGTTGCGGAGACGATCTACGATCTGTTTTGGTACATCATACACAGTCTTGTTGATTTCGGCATACACATCCGATCTGTCGATGTAGATACCATCAGCGCAACGATATACAAAGCCCAATAGACCACCTTCGATACTATCCGATGATGATGATGATACTGGCGGGAATGATGATAATGTCGTCACCACATCATCATATCGTTGTTCGATGACTTCGAGAATGTTTGCCATTTCCTTCGTATCTGCATATGGGCAGTTTCCTGCACTTGTCAGAGAGACCACGTAGACGTTGTTCATATCCAGCCCATCAACATCGACAAGGCGGTGGAAGATCTCCCCGAACGACTCAGAGAATAAACGAGCATCGTTAATATATGCCCCATTTCTTGACGCTAAGCACCAACGACCATCGAAGAAATATGCCGATACTACGGTACCATCGAAGAGCGGGAAGATGGAGATGTAATCCGATGGAGTAACGTACCCAAGGATTGGTCGTGGTGGTTTTACGAGGGTTACGTGGCACTCGGAATCATAGTCGACAATGATGATTGCGTCATCGACGTAACGATTTTTGGTTGATGTTAGATGGTATGCCCTTCTATCCCTTTGATGGCCCTCGTTATTTCTGGATGAATTGACCCATGTAGGTTTCATATCGTTCATGAAACAGGCACCAACAAATTCATCATGTGTGCATGGCATTGATACGTTGATTGAAGAAAGGATCGTAGCAATCACCTCATGATAGTCAAGGGTAATTTTTTGGGAATCCTCAGTAACTGGCATGTTTACGATTGTGTCGAATGATAAGCAATGCTTTCATGATGCTTTTTCGCCAGAGAGATAATAATGCAGGAGATTGAAGTTATCGAAAAAACACAAGATGCATTGGGCTTACTTGATATGCCGGATGAGGTCCGTGACAGATATTTGCGCGAGTATGAACCGCGACTTTCGGGAACAGAGACGATACCCATCGTTAACAAACTGCTTGACATGCATCGGTTAATGACGAAGAGTCTACTTCCCGAGGTCAACGTCATCAACTCCATCATCCTCCTCGCATATACACATCGACCATTCATCGTCGGTATCATGTCGGGTACACATGAGGATGAGACTATCTCTGTCCCGATCACATTCCCCGTCGAGGTAATCTCTGGCGGGCGGGTGAAGTATACGACAGGTAACCCATCCAATCACAGCATCCGACCATTGTACATCCGTGTCTATACTGGTGACAAGCCTGTTTACAAAACATCGGAGGTTCCTATCCCTGGCATCCTTCTATCATCGGATAGCATCGACGATGGAATATGGGGAGGTCAGTCAAGGGTCTTCGATGTTGCCGGCATGCATCAGGAGGCGGTTAACACATTCTTCTCATGGGTGTCGTCTAGGGCATACGACGATCTTCGTGTATCATACCCACCTGACCATGTCTACCCACCACGTGATAGGTATGTCACAGATCGTCGGCCGCCAATCGTTGACAGTGAAGGTGTGTCTCTGGCCAAAACACTGGGCGGGCTGATTGGTCGCGACTTCATCTTACCCAAGGAGATATTCGGCAGCAATCTTGGTATCCTCGGTTACGGCGACTTCAGAAATGCGTTGACCATGGGGACCGAGTATGATGAGCCACTTGATGCCCTTCGCGATCGTCTCGACATCATCTCTCGCGACAAGAGTATCGAGGAACATAACGAGGCCGAGAGGTATAGAAGGGCGATCCTCATCGAGTACATCCACTCACGACTACCACATGATCGCGCACATAAGTTGGTAGGTATGATTAGCCGCGAGACGAGGGCTGATGAAATCCTCGGGATGATGAAGGATGCAGAAAGAGAGATGATCACTCGCGCCATCACCGACGACGAAAAAAGACTGAGTGGTATGGCTAACAATCCATGTCCGCATCGTAAGATCGTCGCCTCTGTCTACATGGCAGTATCGGCCGATGATAAGGCCGATCGTTTGAAGATGCTCGATGAGTATGTTGGGGAAACGACTGATGAAATGGTGTCATGTAAGAAGTGTTCCTTCCCGCTCATTTGTCCGCACTCATTGATTCATCAACGGGCACTGTCGGAGATGAAGAACATGCCAGAGATAAAATCTCTCCTATCTGGCTACATCTACCCAGACAAGGTTGAAGGTAACTTTGTATGTCGTGTCTGCGGTGAAATCATCATCGGTATCTCTGCATTCGATGCTGTCGTCGGCGATGCGGCAATCGGCTACCTCGAGAAAGACGAAGACCCAGAGGTGTCAGAGTTGTGGACAACGATATCGTTCATGACGAAGTATGTTACCTTCGACAATCTCGTCAATCGTTCAGGCTTTATTCGCGCCGTCCTCAACCTGATATGGCCAGTCGTGTCGAGCATGAATAGTAAGATCATGTCATCGCGAGGTAACAGCGCCGACGAGATCGACTCGAAAAAACGACTCAACAATGCCATCCATATCTTCGCTGCCTTTGTGTACTTTGCCATCGAGTCTGGCAAGGCATCGCCTGATGCCACCGAGGTTGTAAAGGTATCACTGGCCTACGATAAGTCGACGCCTGGTGCAACTGAGACAGCAAAGATGTTAAACTTCTCCGTGAAGACGATTACGGATACGATGGCGATCCATGTTCGTCGTGCTGGTGGATTATCGCCACAGATCCTCGCCAATGATCTGCTCAACGCTTACAAGGCCATCGCCGCTCTAAAGAAGGGTGCCATCTCACAAGCCATCATCTCCGATGTTACCACGGATATCTGGATGAACAACTCGTTCATGTGGTATCTATCTGACCATCTGTATGGTGATGACAGTGCCGACAATGTCCTCAAGACGATCGATCGCGTCGCCCCATATAAATTGGCCAACCCAAACGCAAAGGCCAGCAAGAGAGCCATCAAGGTTCGTGAGTTCATCGGCCTGACACCACACCCGACTATGGTGAAAGATGTGAGCGGCATCATCCCACATCTGCCCGAGGATCTGATAGTAAGATGGACAGTCAAGTCTACGAAGATTGCCCCAAAGACAATGAAAAAAGAGGGTAGTCGCGATGAGCCTCGACCAAAAAAGATGGTTCCCCTCAAACGATTCATGACTCCGCTACACATGGCTGCATCGGACATGTACTCGTCGTATACAAAGGCTGCCCTTCCAGCAATGTATGAGTTGACCACGAATGCGTACCCAAAGTTTGGCGATGAGAATGTCCGTAAGGGTTACTACTCGACTGGTACTGTCGTCGCGTTTATGGCCGCCGAGAAGTTGGCCCAGCGAATGATGAGATACTTGTGGTGCCGTATATCACATCCTATCCCATTCTCGCGTAGATATTACTTACCGCAGTCGGCCGCATTGAGTATGATGTATACCGATGATGGAGAAAAGAGGGTGTGGGTGAGGTTTGGTAAGTACACAAGACCGGCAGGAAAGAAGGGGCCATGGACATATGATGATTCATACAAAGAAGGAGCAATCTCCAGCGGTCGCCCATTGTGGATGGATAAGAGTGGCTACCTACTCGTTAACGTCAACGTCGAAGAAGAGAAGAAAAAGGATGACAAGATACGAGCAGCCATTATCTCTCGAGAAAAGGCAGGCAACGTTCTTGCGTTCTACGAGTTCATCTGTCCACTTGGCGATCAACACGAATACGATGATGGCGGTGTTTGCAAAAAATGCTCGTACAACATGAGTGGCAAGGGTAGTGCTGAGTATGCGAAGAAGTATATGAAGAAGTACGACGAAGATCAGCTCATCCTTAACCCACCACCATCACCATCGAAGGTCGCTCCATACGAGCCGCCAAAGCGACAACCCTCCGTCGTTAAGCCAGTCGACTTCAGCCTTCTCTCTGAAGCTGCAAAGTATTGCAATGTTGCAACAAACGTCATCGCCGCTCTTGGTGCATATGATGGCATACCTTACAAGACGATAGTTGATGGTTCATACCACGCCCCAGTAACTACGAGTCGTATGGCGGCCCGTCCAGATAAGTTGAGAATGGCATGTATCAACCTCATCTCTCGTTATGGATCGTTCGTCAACATTGCCAATGATCACAGACCATCGCGTGAAATCCTTGATGTCATCGGTGATGTTCGAGTGCCCCGTGGCATCATATCTCTTGAAGATTTTGCCGATGGTTTCATCGAAGACTATGAAGGTGTTTACAAGAATAACAGCGTTAAGGACCTCGTCGACTTCGCCCTCGGTCGTTTTGTAACTATGGTGCTAAAGTTAAGGGCCGTTGAGAAAGAGCACCCAAATCTCAAGGCAATCCTCTCATGGGTGATATCAGGCGCACTTGGTGATGAAAGACTATCGACGAAACCCGTCATCACATCGTGGGCAAGCATCATCAAGGCGCAGAAAGACGATGTTGACAGTAACACCGACGACAATGAGGGTCCACTTCGCGACGATGAAAACGACGACGAAGACAATGGTGATGGAATGGACGTTGACATCGAAGACAGTGATGGCAGCAACCAAATCAAGGTGCGAGACGAGTAAGATTATAGATAGATGTGGCATGTGTGCCAAAAAAACATGTCATACAGACCACGTCGTCGTCATATCATTATCGTCAAAGGCATCCGTCTCGCCGATCTTATCGCACCAGTTGATCGCCAATCATCGTTTGATGATGACGATGAAGATGCCGTCACATTCTTCGAAGAGTGCCCGAAAACATGGATAGTTGGTGATGAATTACCGCCAGTCAGCCTCAAGTGTTGGAACTGCGACTGTTCGTTTACTAATGCAGCCGCGTTCATTCCAGAAAGTTCCCACAAAGTGTGTGTCGGTGAAGAAACAAAGATCGCATTTGGTCGATTTGGGGTGTACTGTTCATGGCCATGTGCTGCCCGTGATGCATATCATCGTTTTGGGAGCCACAAAAAATATGGTTGCGTCGTTCACAGTTTGGCTGAGGTTTATTACATGGTGACTGGAGTCAGTGTGCCTCGTGTAAAGTTGGCGCCAGAGAAGACAGTGATGGCTGAGTATCATGGCAATGGTGGACTAAGTAGGAGCGAATATAGAGAGGCATTAAGGAGCATTGTCAACGAGATGGAGTCGTGTTAAGCAAATTTTTTTGGGGCATCAGCATCGTCGGGAGAGGGTCATGTCCCGACAGTCAGGAGATGACGAAGTCAGGAGATGACGAGTTGGTGATGTCATAGCCATGAGGTGGTCATGTCTCGACAGTCAGGAGATGATGAGTTGGCGATGTTGCATCGCCGGCAGTGTCGTGAGAGGGTCATCACCCAACCCCACTCGACGATGATTTTTTGGAGATGTTATCATCGGCAAAAATCCATGGCTACATCCACTCAAAAAATTTTGGAATACACCCCATGTCTCCTATGGCGAGGACATACCCCTCATCTACCATACCCAGCAACTCGCATGCGGCTCATCATGTTTCCCTTAACCCTTCGACGAAATTCATCATCATCTACTTCGCTTCTCTCAACGTCATTTGATGGATCATCGTTGAGATATGGTGGTTCGATCAGCCACGACACACACTCTTCATTCTTCTCATTCCATGCATTTGTTACCCCAACACTCTCCTCAACAAGCGCCCAGGTATTTCTCTCGACTTCGTCACGGATGTTGATAGTATACGCATCATCGCCAACTACGAAGGTGACCTTCGAGTTCACGTAATCGGGGACGAAATAATCGAAGTCAGTGATGCCTATATCTTCACGCAACCGATTACGAGGAAAGAGTGCAGCATGTACCATGACGTATAATCTTGTGTACTCAGCAATATATCCAGATATCTGGATAAGATCGTGACGAACACGAGCCAATTGTATCGCCAACATTTCTGATGAAGGTACCTGCGATGTTTGACGAATCATCGGAAAACCCAGATCCGCTTGCATTGTGATGCCGTAGATATACTCTAATGCATCTTCCCAATATTCATCGTCGAATATTTCACGAGGACCAAACGATGCATCCTTGTAGCAGAAGGCAATAATGATACCGTTGACCATCACGACACCGGTATCTTCTGGAAGATTCATGCGGTATAATACTTTCTCGAGATCGTAACGAATGATGCTCATTTTTTTGGTAGCATTCTTGGGCATCAAATTTGACCGCGAGATACTATGGTAACAAATATACATGGACTTCACATCATACCCAGGCGCTGTCGAGAATCTTGGTTTCTGGTATGTCTTCCCAACAGTCAGAGGAGTTGCGAGCAACAAAAAAAAGACACTATGGACGATCATGGTCGGCCTTCATGACATCACTAAGAACAAGATTGTCCGATTATGGGACGGACTTTTCAGCGGCGAGGATGTGTCTGACGAAGAGTACTATGGTGTCATCCGTATCGACTTCTCATACGAGGGCGGTAAGATTCGCGACGATCCATATGTATACGTTAAGAGGGGTAAGAACCTCGGTAGGTCGAATGCGACAAATCCGTTTACACAGGCAATGAAGGAAGCGCATGCTAAGTACGTGAAGGCGACAGATAGGGATGGTGAGACAGAATATGTGCGACCAATGTTAGCACGTGACATAAAGAAGGCAGGCAATATCGAGTGGCCTGTCTATGTTCAGTGCAAGTTCAACGGCAATCGATGTATGTTTACGTTGAAGGGTCGCACCATCGTCCCATATTCTCGCAACCTAAAACCCGTCACAGTCGCCCCAAGAGTGATTGAGGGTATTGCCCGTGTCTATTCGGCTACCAAGAAAGTTCTTAGTGAGTTGACCGATGGTGACATGAATGATATGGGCCTAAAGAAACGACCAAAGAGAGGCGACATCTTCCTCGATGGTGAGTTGTATGCGCATGGACAGTCTCTGCAAAAGTTGGGCCGCCTTCGTAGTAAGACAAGCAAGAATGATGATGAGACGAAGTACTATCTCTTCGACATATTCGTGGCATCACAACCGGACATGATCTATCAGGATCGCTACAAACTCATTCGTCGCATTCGCGATAAGTATGGGGGCAACGATGATGAAGTCGTCTTCGTAAAGACGTATAAGGCGGATACGATTGATGAAGCTATCGCCTATAAGGAACGATTCGTCGCTAATGGTTATGAAGGCGCGATGATTAGAATCCCCGGCGAGAGATACGAACAATCCAACAAGGGTTATCACTCGAGGAATCTCATCAAACTCAAGCCGCGATTTGAGGAGGAGTATGAAGTAATCGGTTTCGCCGGTGGCGATTCGTCGGGAAAAGAGGAGAACGCCATCCTCATCATTGTTGATGTTTCCGGTAAGGATCTGACACTGCAGCCAGCATTGCCTCTCGATCTTCGTAAGGAGCTCTTTGATAGGTACACGTCATCACCACGTTTATTCCGTGAGGAGTTGAACGGAAAGATGATCAAGGTTTACTTCGACGAAAAAAGCGATGATGGCATTCCATTGCGTGCCAAGACTAAACTCGAGGTTCGCGAAGAAGAGTAGAGTTATGTATACTTATGGAGGATAGATTGGAGGCCGATGAATGTTTCATCAACATCGCACGTGTGATATTGTACTGTTTTGGCCGCCAGGTAGGCTACACTTTTTTCGTAGTCGTTCGGGATGAATGTTTTATGTCCTCTATGAACTTCGATCATTAGATCGGACACGGCGATATTGCTATGTGGCTGTGTATCAAAGACAAACAGATCAACAAATTCCTTTCCCGCCTGAATTGCTTGCAGAGAGTTTTCGTAACGAAGTCGATCAATGAATGATACAGGACGAAAGTGGTGCGAATGCCAAACATCATTGATCATCAATTCATACGACCATTCCATGATTACGTAACGAATGTCCGTGCTCATAGCATGATAAATGATGATACTGGCGAGAAGCCTCTGACGTTCATCTTCTGATAACCTGGATACATTTACTCCCGAGTAACCATTCTCTATGGAACCTCGTACAGTATAACCCATCGGAGAAATGATCAGTGGGGAATAATTTTTTTGTTTCTGCACATCGCGGAACTCTTCCTTCTTGTATTCCGATAGATGACGGAGATATTTACGGCGAGATGGTCGTTGAAAATAATCAAGGATCACGTCGCGTTTTGCCGCCAGAAATGTTTCGTTTACGAACGTTTGGTTAAATATATTCAGTGGATATGTAAAGATTTCACAGCACTGATGATTTTCTGAAGCAATACTTGCGATAGATGGATGACTGCAGATCATTTTCTGCAAGTATTTTGGGCAGAATTCTACCCAACGATTGACGTGGATGTTATCTATGTATTGCTCAAAGTCATCGGAACTACAGTAATCGATCTGCGCTTGTGGAAACAAACCCAGCATATTCATGACCAAGTTGTCATGGAAGGAACTAGAATTCCTGGCGCTTATCTTTCTGGCAATCTTGATGGCCAACCGTTTTTTGCGCGATGTAATACATTTGACGAGGTCACTGTAGTTAACCATATCATCGACAAAGATACCGAGAGATAGCGCCTCTTCCTTGTTGAGAATGTGCGAAGATACGTCGTCTATGGTAGCGCATGTTGTTGGTAGGAACGAGATGATGTTGGCGTAAACGTACTTGTCAAGCATTTTTTACGATGGGAGCGTCGTCAAAAAAATCATCGTTACTTTTTACGTGACATTCTTCTTCTTTTCTTACACTCTCTTCTGCGATTCACGCCTAATGATGATTCTATACTAATGTAATCAGTATTTTTGCAGTTTGCGATGAAATTATCCACGAATTTGAAAGCATATTGCCCATCATCCGGGATGAAAACTATCCTATCTTCTGCATCGTATCTGACGTCTCTTAGAAATGTTCTCTGACACTGTGACATATACCATATGAGGTGTTCGTAAACAGAATGATCTCCCCAATCAAACCTATTTATCGCACAGAACCACTCAAGGATGACATCACGTATATCCACAGTCATGGCTTGATAACAGATAGCGTATATGAGAAGTTTATGCTGCGCATAATTTCCCAAGTCATGGACATTAAATGCACTCTCCCGAACAACGTCTATCTCATCCCCATTATCGGTGATGGTAAGTACACAATCATAAGGTGATATAATGATATCATCATCACCTTCAACGCCATCAAACATGTCAGGTGAGATTTCACGCAGATGTACGATATTTTTTCCGTTATATCTACGTGCCACAATATCCACGCCGTTCTGGAAGTATATTTTATCGACGTACAATTCGCATGTGATGTACAGATCCCAGAGGCATGGCTTGTCGATGAATTTTGTTAGCTTGTTGCTAACACGAGTGTGAAAATGTTTGTTGGCTGATGTTAGACGTGATAGATGAAACGGGTAATGTTTGGCCCATGAATTAACATCGGTTGCCTCCAGCATATGTCGGTGATCCAAACATACCACATTCATATGAAGTGGCGGGTGTAATGCGCTCATGGCAACGACAAGATTGCGTATCTTGCTGTCCTTCGTATTTTTTATGATGACCTCTGCTATCTTTGTACCTATGTTGGTCTTTTTTTCGGAAGCGGCGCGTAACATTCCATCGAGAGTGGCCATGCCCATAGTAAATACACCCCACGACCATGCCTCGGTATCATTGAGCAGTTTCGTGGATAATACATCAATGAAGTAGCTCGTTGTTGCGGGATTTATGTAGCTAAGGATCATTGCATAGGCACTGTTGTCGATCTTTGTCACCATCTTTTTTATCGACGATGTCGTCGTCAAAAAAATATCTGACTATTTTCGCGCCATCATCTCATCAAACCCATACTCATCGTCAAAACTTCCTGATATACTACCACCAGAATTTAGTACGATGGTCGTAATCAGCCCTATCAACCCCAGCCCAATAATGGCAATGACTGCGAGGATGATCATATTCGTCAATGAACTGGCCGCATCTATCTTTTTCTGGATGAGGTTATCAATCTCTGTAAGTGCTGAGACGGTGTTGGAGTTGTTCTGAGTGCACTTACTGAGTACACTGATTGTCGCAGACTGCGCAATATTCCCTGTTTTCGTACAGTCAACATTGGCCCCATCCATGTCTAGTTTTTGGTTGATGATGTTGTCGGATATGCACGATGATACCGACGCGACGTTGATGCTATTAACCACCCTATTCGTAACGCTCGTCAGACTTGTTGCCTCAGCACTGTTGAACGACCCAATCCCGAGGTTTGCTATCTCTGCATTCAGCTTCTCCTTGAAGATGTTCTCGAACTTGTTCTGAAAGTCGGCGCCGAATGATATCGTCTGTAAGCATTGGAAGTTGACGTTGGATGATGCGTCTTGTGTTATTGGGCAATTTGTAACCTTTGCCCCGCGAAGGCTTAGTGACTGCGAGATACCAGTATTGGCGGCACATTTGTTGGCAACATCATATGTTACCTGCGCTAAACTCTCGTTGAAGATGCTTGTGGAGCTGAATGTTTTTGATGAATTACCACCCATGGTTGTTTATTCATACCCATCTTATTTTTTGACGAGAGGATAACAAAACAAACCATGACAGAACTTGACCAAATTCTCGACCGAATTTCAGACAAAACTATGGAAATCAAGGAGATGAGCATCGATATTGGCCGCCGTCTTGATCTGCAAACAGAGATGATCGACACTGCGACAAAGAAAACAGAGGATGTCACGCTTGAACTTAGGGGGACGTTTATACCAGTCAGAGACAGGAATGCAAAGGCGATCGTCGGTGTCGGTATTGGTATCATTGCTACATCCTTGGCTACGGCAATTGCCGGTCCTGTAGTCGTCCCCATTATCGCCGTTCCTTGCATGTGCGCGTGGATATATAAGACACTTTCGACATCGTCTAGGGACAATAAATAATTGCATCTCGCGATAGAGCAATTTTTTTGACGACGAGGAATACATACAAAAAATGATCACCGTTCCATCGATGAAAGGCGCCTCATTCATATACACGATTGATGATATTGGTAGGATACGGTTACGGATAAAGACATTGCCAAACATCAGCTACGCCGATGCGGGTATAATACATAACCCTCGGGGAGGCATAGTGCATTATTCTTACCGACCATACGTGATCCCATCGAGTCCATATTGCTATACGGCAGTGAGAGTGATGAATGGGTTTGTTTAATGTCGACATAGAAGGCGGTCGATGAATGATTCCCATCGTGTTTTTTCGGTCAGGTCAATCCGAGGAACGTAACCTTCATGACTTCCCCAGATGATAGCAACATGTGTCTTTTGCCGTTCTTTGATAAGATGTTCGGCCGAAGCCGATAATGTTTGTTTCTTGGCCATTTATTTACTACGATCGACTTTTGTTGTCGGCGAAACATAATCACCCATGGCATTCTCTGACATTATTTCAGGCATCATGTCTGTACCAGGTCAAGCACTTGACACTATCGCATGGCTGTCGCCACCAGTCCTTATCATCATGTTCGTTAACCTTATCCTCCTCATCGTCGTCATCGTCAAGGGAATCGGCCTCCTTGTCGAAGGATTTAAGAGTCCTGGGGAGGAAGTCGTCATGTATTATCTACCATGGTGCGGCGCATGCAAAAAAGACATCATCAGCTTCAAGGCATTGTCCATGAAGTATGCCGATGGTGTAACATTCCGTCTCCATGACATCGGAACAGCTCCAGTGACTGGTATTACTGCTTCTCCAACATACATCTTTACAAAGGCCGATGGATCTCAGGTCGCAAAGATCGGCGCATACAACTCCCTCGTAGACATGGAGTCATCATTCCGCAAGATGTTTGGTGTCGATGAATATGATGCAGCTCAGAAGGCCTCACTGGCTAAGTAAAATATCTGCGATCATCTTTAACTCATTCTCATGCTCATCATCGCCCCTTGGCGTCTCGAGGATCATCCAAACATTCATCTTCATTGCCCATGATAGGATGGTCATCAATGATTTTTTGCCCGAGATGCTGTGAAATATCTCTCCGTTTCCGATCGGCGCATGTCGATCAATACCACTGCCACAGAGAGATGGTGTGTCATTGAGGTGGACACCGATGACACTCTTTGGTAGCCGCGACAAGAGGTCTGCCATGATTACGGGGTCATGGATGTCAATCCCCGACGCATATATATGGGCAGTGTCGATGACGATTGGGAAGTGTAGAGATGAAATCTCGTCGATGAGGGCAGTGACATTCGGTACATCCCTAGTTGCATCAACCTCAAAGACAAGGCGCAGTATCTGAGGAATATGGGCATCGCCATTTCTCCGCGACAGTTTGGATAGATGGATGATTGGGCCAATACCGCCCATCTTCCTCGCCATCTTTACTTCGTCGGCGATTGGGCGATGGTTGGCTGGTAATGACCTATCGAATGGCCGATCGAGGTATGAGCCATGAATGACAAGGATGTAGTCATCGTCGTCGGTGCGCGCGCGAATCTTCTTCATCTCTTCGTCGGTAACATTGATCTTCTTTGATGATTTCGGGCCGGCTGCAAAGATTTGCATAGTCGGGATGGCTGATGGGATTATTGCACGGATCTTTGCGGAATGTGCGTCCAGATCTTCGGAGAGCGTCTTCTCGCGGTTAACGTGATAACCTATGCGTATCTTTCTGTCCATCATGATCCTTGTAGGGGTATATGATTATCTTCGCAGACTCTTTAACGCTGACAAAAACGTTGGTGCATCCATCGTCGATACCTTGTCATTCCTAGTCATGGAGATTGCGGCCATGAAATCATCGTCACTAACCAACCATCCAACCTTCTCTGACAGATCGCGAAGCACCGACCGTCTTGTATACACACGACCATCAAACCTATACACGGCTGCGGTGGAGGATAGCATATCGCTATCATCGGAGACAATGATGTCGTTGGGGGTTGCGTTAGAGATGATGTATTCGTCAGCTTCGACGCCTGGTGGGAGTGAGATGATCGTGAATATCCCAGAGAAGATGGTGAGGAGATGATTGATGATACCCCCGATATCACCTGGTGGCGTTCGACGTGGTATTTTTTCAGACGATGAACCTGCACCATCAAAGACGAGTATGTACTCGGATGCTGGTATGGCAAGTATCTTTGACCGCCGAGAGATGATGACATTGATCGACACGGTATCGCGGTCTTTGATCGGTACCGATGACATAGCCGTTGCGATACGGATGGATAGATATAGGGCGTCTACGTATACGACCCTCTTGTCTGTGATAAGGCGATCATCCTTTATAGTCTTTGTCGATGAATCGTCATCCCCGCGCAATAATCGCCACAAACCAACGATGCCCATTGCTTATACTCCTAACGTTAACACAAACGATCACCAAGAATTGGCCCGCGAAGTGGAATACCATGCCCGTCTATTAATCGATGCGCTTGGTGACCGTTTCATGACGATCGCAAATGGTCGGATAAAAAGTGCTATACGTCTAGGTAAAATCACCCTTACCGAAGATGGTCGAGATACAGTCTCTGGGCTGTTACCAGACGTATTGGCCGAGTCATATGTTGCAGATACATGTCGTCGTTTTGCGACTCTCTTCCGAGAATTGCCGTCTACGATGGTGGAAGCAAACAAGAGGATCGAGGATATCAAGTCATATCTACGCATTCAGGCCCCAAACGGCGAAGTCATTCCGATGGATGTTATCAATATGATCGCGTGTCTTCCTGACAACTACATTTTCCTGCCACCACCAAACAAGGACAATCCTCGCGATGTTCTCGACAAGTCAATACTCGAAGGTATCGACAGATATTTGGTGCAACAGTTACGCGGCGCTGAATATTATAGAGACGATGGCGTAGCCCAACCAGACGAAGATGATACATCATTTGAGTTACCACCGCCAACAATGTCGATGATCATGGCTGTCCCAAAAAATTTAACGAAGGAAGAGGTTGTGTTGGCGCTAGAAAATGTGAGGAATGCTTAGAACCATCTCCCCCATAGACCTGTTTTTTGTTGATCCTGTGTGACGACCGTATCATCTGATGGGGTAATGATCTCCGACGGTTGGGTGATGATCTCCGATTGTTGGGTGATGATCTCCGATTGTTGGGTGATGATCTCTTCTGGTTGAGCCGTATCATCGAGAATGGTGGGCGATTCATTTCCATCATCGGACGATTCATCAAAGTAATCCTTGTTGATCATGACGCTCTTTCCCAACGTGTCTTTGATGATCTTGATGTCCCCGTTGATGATTGATTCTAGGTTGATTATATGAGACGATAGATGATCGACACGAGAGAGCATCTCGGTGTTCCTCTCCTCAAGCTGTTTGATTCTATCCGCATCCCTCGCAGCGATTGTCATGAGTGCTTCTTCGCGGATGATGGATTCATCGCTCATCCTCGTCAACTCATCAATGAGTCTTTTTTGCTCCATGTTCTCTGTGACAACGGAGGCAAGGAGTTTATCGGTCTCGTCTATACGATGAGCCACCTTGTCAACAGTCTCTACGAGTGCGTTGATGTTAACATCGATTGGCTGTCTGTTATATAACCGTATGATGACTTCTGACTGCAGTGGGCCAAGTGTGAGATATAGCTCAGAAAGTGGGAATGGTTTTGCATGCATGAGTCGGAATGTATGAGCAGAGATGGATGCTGGGGCAAATGCTGCTGCCTGTGTGTATTGATATCCACCACGAGTAAGGAAGCGATTTACGCATCCCATAACGTCACCACCACAGTGCATGATCATGAACTTCATGTCACGAATGTTAGGTTGTAGTGCCTTGTAATCAACGATAGTTACTGATGATGGGTCTTCGTCACGTTGAGAGACGTAGAGGTAATGAATGGACATCGTATAATAACTCGCAGATATAGACGAATTCTTAATCGCCGGTGAGTGTCTATGTAGCATAAATGTTAGGTGTAATTATTGCCGCTACCAAATTTCAGTGCGATAGGTTGTATCGTTATGTGCTGAGTATATTTCAGGAAATGACCATGAAGGTCATGATTTGGCTGTTGCCAAAAACAAGGGTCGTTGCCGCGGTGGCCCATCGTCACTCCACTATTGACGATGTCGATGGGGACAATACCTCAGAAAGGGATGCAAAAAATGTCATAACCCCCATCTCCAACCTCGTCGTCATCAACGATGAACTGCAGATAGGCAACATGCCTGGCGACATCATTGGTCGCCATAAGAATCTTACCCTCATACTCGATGATGGCCGCACAATCTTTGTGAATAAAGATGGCGCATTCAAGGCGAGCAGTTTGAAGAAGGTGTGCGATGCATGGGAGGATCTATGTCTTTCTCATGAAATCCAAAGTATATCAGAGATCATGTGCATAAAAGATGTTGGAAGTATTAGCGAGATTAAAGACGATTAGTGACTCATCACTCGTCACCTTATAGCGACCATCGCTGAATTTTTTGAAGTCGGTCAACTGGGGCTTGCCAATAAGATTGAGATAGCCGAATGATGTTACGTATTGTGTTGGGATGATGCCGATCAATAGACTACCCTCATTTTTTGGGGGCGACGAACCATGTCCAGAGGACAACATGACCTCCTTCGGCCCATAGAAGACGATGGCATTGTACCCAATTTCATGGGAGACATCATATCTGTCCATGAGATTACATGTTGCGCTTCCACACATACTCACGCCGATATTCATGGCGCGGATGATCTGATCCCGGTAATAACCATCGGTCTCATTTTTTGGACACACTTCCGACATTCGACGGAGCAGTTGTTCGTTACACTCACATGACAGATATTTGCCAGCTGCCGAGATACATGTATCATGTAACTGACATGCTCTGTCGACACTGTTGATCGGCTCCTCGAATATGTGCGATGAATGGAAGATACCGCAGTACACACCATATGGCCCGCCATATCGCCATATATCTTCCCACGACATTGCAGTCCCGGCGACGATCTCTCTCGATGTCGGGATGTTGTCTGGCATGGAGGGATGACCCCGTAAGTCAAGCCCATCCAATCCTCTCATCATTCCAACAACGATAAGGGTGCCGATGATGAATCTTATCAACTTCATACCTTCCATAAATATACGTAGATATGAACAGAATATATAGTCATGAAAATGGCGAGGCCTATGTGATCATCGCCACACACATCATCCACTTCTCGCGCAGCCGTCGCGACTCAGTCGTCCGTGTTGTTCCCGATAAGGCATGTCCTGGCGCGTACCTTGGCAGTGATGGTTATCGTTATCAGGTCGGTGACACCGTCATACTTAAACATCACCCATTGACGAAGGACAGAGAATTCTTCGACGCTGACGAATCTCAGACAATCCCCTCCCTTTGGTTGCGGACGATGAATGGAATCCCCATCATCCTATCTTCAAGAGGTTCCGTCATGCCCCATCTACGACCATCCGAGCTGTTCCCTGAGGATATCATCGAGGATTACGTCGCCGATGTATATATATCTTCATCTCTCAGGGCTGGCGGAATTACGAGAGAATGGAAGATGCACATCCAGACCCATTGTGGATATTACTACGATGTTGCTGAGATCGTGGATGGATGACAAAAAAATATTACTCCATAGGGATTGGCGAAGATGGTGGCACCGACCATGCCCTATATGGGGCGACGACAGTCATTCCTCTGATAGATGGCGATGGATAGGTAGGCGGTATGATGGTCATCCACTTATTTTTTGGGCGGTTGATTTGACCGTATGGATTTGGGTTCATGTTTTTTATGATGTATGAACTGATTCAAAAAAATCTTGACGAGAGAAAAAAAGATCTCCCCCGAAACATCGGCCAGGGAAGATCCATCTATCGCCATTTACTCGCCTGATTATGTAGTAATCATACGATCTACAAATATACTTACCAGACAAAAGGCGATACTCGTTATTTTCGTCACGACGACGTCGAGATCATTACAATCTCTTCAACGCTTGTTTTTTGCGCCCCTTGTGAAGGGGGGGCGTCTTTGACAAGAAAGTCCGTTGGGACGTCTATTTTCTAGCAGACTTCTTTGCCTTCTTTGCGGCAGCTCTCTTCTTTGATGAAGATGTCTTATGGCTTGATTGACCAGGCTTCTTTGCAGCGCCTCCTCTCTTATGTTTGGTTGTCATGGTATGTGTATGCCTCCGACCGGAGAAAGAAAAAAACTAAAATTACGGCAGGATGAAACTAAAATACTCTGTCCCGTCCATCATAAACCGGAGCGTTATCGACGATACCCAATCGGGTAGCTTCTTGTGGTGAAAGGACTACTTCCTTGTTATTCTCGTCACGGACGATGACGAATGTTTCTGGCGTCTTGTAGACGTTGTAGATGACGATGAGGGCGACGAAGATGATGAGCCCATATAGAAGTGGCATGTTGTTTATAATCATCGCGACGAAAAAAGAAGCTATCTATCTTTTTTGCGACAATTATTTACGAGCAACATTCCAAAGTTTGCCAGGTAATTGGTCAGAGAGGGCAGAACCGAAGTAAGTTTGGCCTTGTGGAAGACCGTAGTAGTCGACCTTTGATGGGACCATTGTATTCTCTAGCGTTTGACGCATGAGATTTGGTTCCCCAAGATTAGGATCGTAGTCAGAGTTGCATGTCTTACATGAACCAGGAAGTTTGGCGGCCCATGCGAGATCATTGTAGTTGCCGTATGCCTCTTTCTTGAAGATGACACGACCGCTGTACCACCCATATCCGAGAAGGACGACAAGGAGGATTAGAACACCGAGAGCAATATCCATAGGTTATTATGACGCACATCGAAAAAAAGTTATCAGCACAATATATGTCGACGATAAAAGATACTGTTACATCCGTCCTCATTCCTAAAGAGGTGTCGGAATGTTCCCTTGTCCGCGATGGATCATATAGGGGAACATGTTTATCGGATAAGGCAGTAGACTACTTGGCAACGAAGATGGGGATAACCACGAAGGGTATGAGTGATGAAGAAACGATCAGTATGATACACAAGAGATACGGGACAAAGGATGATAAGGCGCTCATCGAAAATCTGCCCGAGAATATGGTGTCAGAGGAAGTACTTAACCTGAAGATTCCTGGGCCGAAGGGGACTGAGCTATTATCAAACAACGACATTGATGGTATCCTCAAACAATGGGAAGCCGCGTTTGACGATTTCTTCGCGTATAACTTCAACATGCTCGATTACACGTCGTACTCGTTCAAGGATGGGAGGGTGCGAAACGAACCCGATACGTTGGCCACGATTGACCCACTCGTCCTCTTCGAGAAATACAAGATGTCGGCCTGCATCATCAACTCCGATAAATATCATGGCGGTGGCAAACATTGGATGGCTCTCTTCGTCGACAATCGTAGCAGGTCACCAACGGCTGAGTTCTTTAACTCATCAGGAAGAGGACCGGTGCCGGAATGGATATCATACCTCCAGAGGGTGCAACAATCTCTGGACAGATTGAATGCAGCAGATATCGCGGCTGGAAAAAAAGAGCCATGTAAAATCATCAACAATCATCTAGTCCAGCAACATTCGATGACTGAGTGTGGAGTATACTCGCTCTTCTATGTTTGGGCGCGATTGAACAATCTCAGCTACGGATACTTTGATACCCACCAAGTGTATGACACGTTGATGTTTGAGTTTCGTGCCCATCTCTATGATGGTTATGATGCCGGCGGTAAGTGGTCATTTGACGAGTTCAAGAAGAGTGCGAAGGTTAAATGGGATCATCCCGATGGACATCGTGAGGGAGAAGTATAGTCGCTCATGAAAGTATTTTTTGACCCCGTCGTTGTGTAGTTATCAAACTATGTTCTGTTGGGTAGATTTACATGATAACATCGTCGTCATTATCGACAAATATCCATCATCGGATACCACCTATGAATACTTCCTTCCGGGGCTTCGTCTCTTTGAAAGCGATGGTCATCTGTATGTCTCCATCGTCACCGACCTGCCATCATGTATCATTAGAGATGGTGAGTCAACCATCATTCCCGACCACATCAGAAAGTCACATGCCTCACTGTCCAAGTATGCTCCAAACTTACTCATGAATGTTGACATCAAGGTCGATAGGGGTATGTTTAAACTTGCCCATAAGAGTTCCCATAAGATTCTCGACATCGACCTAGAATTATATGATGTTGATATGACATTCGACCAGACGATCAGCAGCGATGGAAAAGTCTACATGTCCATCAACAATTGTACCCCAGAATACTTGGGATCATTGAAAGGGACATTGGCGTTTGAGATGATCAAGAGGGATATTAGCCATAAGGGTTACAAGAATTTCATGGGCTTCAGCGATATCGACGTCATCTGCGACGGAAAAAATTGATTCCTACTGAATCTAATCCTCCTTACTGACTATGTCATTCTCAAACCTCATCGGAACTGTTCGTGCTATCGAAGGTCATTGGACTCACGTCTATGATAACATCCTCGTCTTTATCTGTGAAGACCCAGCATCAGAACTTACGGTGGAATACTTCCTCCCAGGCCTTCGCATCAACCACTATGAAGACGACGGTTACATGTGTACCAAAAATGTTGCTGACCTACCATCGTCTTTTGATGATGATGGTAAAACAATCGTCATTCCTGATAACATCAGAAAGTCGCATGCCTCACTTTCCAAGTATGCTCCAAACTTACTCATGAATGTCGACATCAATGCCGACGGAGATGGGTTCAAGCTTGTTTGCAATAGTTTCCGTGACATTGTTGATGATCTAGATGGTGTGTGTGTATGCGATAAGACATTCGTTCAGATCATCGACAACAATGGACATGTCTACATGTCCATCGATGGCAATACTCAAGAATACCTGGGATCGTTAAAAGGGACATCTGCATTCGAGACGATCAAGAGGGATGTCAGCCATAAGAGTTACAAGAATTTCAGAGGCTTTAGTGACATCAACGTAGTCGCCATGGATTAAACATCCGTGGATGATTGTACATATTTTTTTGGCGTCACATGTTTATGGTGCGATGCCCTTCATGGCGTCTTTCAGACCATCAGGATACTGTCTCTCAGAGATCACTTCAACAGTGTACCGATCATACAACACTTTGACTGCGAAGAGGAAGGCAGCGCCTGTTAACCCGATGAACCAATTGCTCTGCGGGCTCTCTGAGAAAACTACCCAGTAGTCATATGCGGCCCAGATGATGATGATCATTGTCACTATTAGCGCGATTTGTATTGCTAGCATTCGTTATGCATCACCCCCAAAAGATTGGAGAAATTGAAAGGCCACGATGGTCTACAAAAAACATGTCCACGTTTAATCTTCGCGACAGGTATGTGCAAACCATTCTCGGTAGTGCTGATGATGTTCTCGATGCCGATGTACCATCCGACGAGTTCCTCGATGAACTATTCGGGAGTATGGTGACGGCTGCTGATGTTCGCATCATCATCGTTGGCCAAGATGCCTATCCTGACAAGACAAAAAGGTGTGCAATGGCATTCTCTTATCCTATCGACACACCGGCCTCTGACAGTAATCTTTCTCTCATCATAGCTGCCAACAAAGGGAAGGACGATCATAATGATCTCGAAGCGGAGCCGATAGATGGTTGGTTAGGATCATGGAGAGATCAAGGTGTCCTTCTCATAAACTCACGTGGTAATGTGCCGTTCATCAAGTCATTGATGCAATCGCGGATGAAGACCTCCGGAACCACGGCGTTGGTAAGAGGTGAAGATGACACCCCAATCGGCATTCTTTTGGGGCGATCAGCCATCGAAGAAACTGCATCGCTCTTCCCAGTATCATTTTCATGGGGCCATCCATCTGCTCGCAGCATAAAAAATAATGATCCATCCGACCCAGAAAACTGGATACATACCGACGTATTCTGGAGAAGCAATCAGCATCTTCTTCGTACCAATCGCGGATTCATTGATTGGTCGACCGTCTTCGGAACAACGAGGGTATATCTCTTCTGCGATGGTGGTCACTCTGTCAAGAACTCTATCTCAAAAGCCGGTGTCGTCGTATACAGTGGTTTTGGATCGTACCTCGCTGACAATGTCGTTGTCAATACATATACCTATGAGGATCGAAAGAATGTCAGGTTGAACACTAACAATATTGCTGAGTTGACAGCGTTGCGAATGTCGTTCGATGCCATCGCAGAGACTGTCGGGATTGATGGGGATAAAACATTCATCATCTACAGCGACTCGAAATATTCGATAGGGTGTATTACAGAGTGGTATCACAGTTGGGTGAAGAAGGACATCCTTGCCGAAAAAAAGAACACCGCGCTCATAGGTGAAATCGTAGAGGAGTATGAGTCAATGCCACACACTATCAGAATCCGTCATACTCGTGGCCATCAACCAACACCATCAAAACATGCGACAGAACTTGAACAACTGGTCTATCGTGGCAACACCCATGTAGACTCTCTTGTAACATGTGCCTAATTTTTTGGGGGCGATGAGATGAGCATACATGTGTTTGGGTATGTGTAGACACCAACACGGCCAAACTTTCGTGCAATATTATCGCACTCGTCTATTGACGTTACCTTCCAAGCATGATTCGGCGGCGGAGACTCCAATCCCTCCACCCTTACCATCCATCGATAAATGATGATGACCATGATTGATGCGATGATTAATACGCTAACTTCTAACATTATCTATCACCGCCAAAAAAAATACCCACAGCGTTTACAAGGATGGGATCTGAATCATGCCTTTCATGGAAGCGTTGTAACAATGAAGTGCCATTCTATCGAGGACAGTGATGTTTTCTGGTTGACTACCGTAGACCTTTGAAACGACAGTGACGTTGTAAACATTCAAGTCGATGAAATCATTAGGCGATGCCTTATGAGGATCGCTAACGTGATTAGGCAATGGTGACATTCCAGGCATGTACAGAGCCAGGTTGGAATGATAGATAGGAGCGATGAAGGTGTCGACGACATTGGTTACAGCCTTGTTGAATGCCTTTGTCGAGTTCATAACGAGCATTGCTCCGAACCCCAACCCACCCTTCTCAGCGTTAAAGG